>Ga0206843_10071_pt1 | contig 36593 bp, 26 predicted proteins | sample Alteio_BWOrgCont_21_FD_152869 | JGI IMG/M metagenome (GOLD analysis project Ga0206843, IMG submission 152869) | Enriched cells from forest soil in Barre Woods Harvard Forest LTER site, Petersham, Massachusetts, United States -... | ecosystem: Environmental > Terrestrial > Soil > Temperate forest >...
TCTTCTCTGAATACTTGCTTGTATACAAATTCATTTTCTTTATCTTCAGTTGAATAACTAATATTTCCATGATATGAAGTAGCTACAGCTATTTCAGGGTCATAAATGTCTTTTCCCTTACTATCTGATATAAAAAGAGTTATTATGATTCCTTTTTCAGTAAAAGGGTAAGTTTTGAGAAAGGGGCGTAAGCGTTCATTTGCATTGATTGTAGTAAGAAATTCTTCTACACAGTCAATTAATATTCTTCGAATTTGATCTCTTGTTAAAGGCCCTTTAATTTGAAAACCTAATCCGACTACATTAAAACAACCCGCCATCCCGGATGTAGCAGATATCACCTTCATTTTGTAACGTTTGGTTAATTTTGCCTCTACTTCGGCAATGATTTGATTTGCCATTACAACATAATCAGCTGGAACATATCGATTATTCATAGAATTCATCCCGTAAATTGAACACACAAAAACAAATAAAAATAAAAAAATAGCACATAAAACAAAGTTTTTGATCATTTTTGTATCCCATAATTTTGAATATATTCTTGAATTTCCATTTTTAAACTCTTCCGATACGTCGGACTCCTGATGGAATGATCGTGTAAAGGAGCGCCTTTAACACTTTCCAATTTTACAATTGTGTGCTTTTCCCTTTCTGCTCCATCTGAATCATGGTAAGGAACGTAATCGCGCAACCATGAAACTCGATAATGTGTAACCTTAGCACAAGTTTCACTAAAAATATATCCTCCAGGTGCAATAGAAGCATTGATAATTTTTTTTCCTCTTTCCTCCGGATACATGAGTAGAGCATTACGCACATCTACAGTCCCTCTACTATCTGAAAGTTGCAATATGGGAACGTCCGGATATATATCAAAATGTGCATCCCAAGCGCTATGCAAGGGGCGTACACGTCCTGTATCTACATAATCATCTAGAGCTTGAAAATATGCATCTAAATCTTTTCTTAAACTTATGGTTGCTCCGTAAATTCCCTGAATATTATAACCCCCTGCTAAATCTGAAAGAATAATTGCAGTTTCTCTAGAATACTCATATTCAGTATTAATGCCATTCAAATAAAAAATTTGAAGACCATGGGGGAGTTCTGGTCTTCCAAAGTCACTTAAATCATATCTTCGAGAACGGTTATTTGGCGAGTATTTTTCTTCAAAACTCTCATCGATAGTCACTGTAGGAAGGGAGAAATCGGTGCTGTCAATACTGGTAGGATGTAAACGATTATATACCGATGAGGAAAAACGTCCATCAAGATCGGCATTGTTGATGGGGTCGCCGTTCGCATAAGCATAAAGGTCTAAACAGAGGGGATGGCTAATGGGATCAGGACTGAGAAAACGGCCTGCTAGGGGGTCGTAGTAACGCGCGCCAAGCCAAATTAGTCCCGTAGGATCCACTTGCTTGCTTTGCCAAGTCAATGACAAAGCAAAAGAAAGCAAATCAGGTTTTTCTAGGTTGTGAGGTGCTATTGGTCCAAAGGGAGTTGGATAATCTGTATTCCATATCGTTTGTTCTTTTGAGATAACTGCTTGGAGATTACTCCTCATGTCATGGTGAAGGACCAAGGCAGCACCTGCGGAATCAATAATAGCATCGCAGGAAGTTAATCCGTAAATCTTCCAGAATGTCTTTCCTCCATAAGTCACCCCAATCTCTTGAAATTCATGCTCAGGATCATAAAATGAATTTGTGACAATCTGCTTTCTATTTGTGGGGGTATAAGTTGTTTGAATTCTTCTGCCTAAAGCATCATAGGAAGCTGTCCACTCATATCGATCATTTTTAATGGCAATGATCCTTCCCCACGGGTCCCAACTGAGTTCGTCTTGATGATGGATGATCACTTGACCTCTGTCGTCATAATGAGTGTTGATCGATGTTGAGTTTGAGTTTTCTTCTGCAATTCTTTCAAATTCATCTATGCCGTCGCAGGGAACTTCTAAATTTGGAGCGGCTGTGCGTATTCCTCTCCCTGGTTCCCCAAAATCAAAAGTATACTGTGCATTTTGGGTCGATTGGAGATAGCCTCGCGAGGTGTATGCGTAGTTCTCATCCTGTACATTTGGATAGGATGAATGATGCGAGGCTAGCTTGCTTGGATTCCATTTAAGCGATTCGTAATACTGTTTACCAATAATTTGCACATAGATAGTTTCCGGGAGCATGGAATCATTATAGCGAATGTCTGAAGTACTAAAAGGGGTTATTTTTCCTGTAAGAGATCCGCTTAAGGAATAGTCGTAAGATAACTTCAAATCACGAGTCGAAACATGGCGAAGTCGTCCTCCTTGATACTGGAAGTCCCGCTTGTGTTCTCCGATTTGAAGAGAACGGCTGGATGGGGTCCAGATTTGGCGGGTATTTTGTATAATTGTCCCATTGAGGAAAATATTTTCTTTGATGATCCGTCCCAATTCATCATGAGTTCGTTCCACTTTAGAGATCTCCGTGCCCGATTCCGTTACCGAAGCAAAGAATCCACGTGGATCATAAGTGTATTCACGGGTGTATTTTCCAACGCTTTCTTTTTTGAGTCTAGCATGGCTATCGTATTCATAGTCATGAAAGCGATTTAACGGATCTCTGACCTGAATCAAATGACCGTCTTTATATAAATATTCCCATCTCTGAAATGTTTCTTGTTTGGATTCTTGCCATTCGCTTCTTTTGTATCCCATAGAATCATATGTTGCCTTCCAAGTAAGGTTTTCAGGCATGTTATAGGTTATTAAATTAGAATCCGCATCATAGTCGTAATTAATGACAGCACCATCTGGAAGTATTTTTTTGATAAGACGCCCTGAAGGATCAAATTCCTGATAGGAAGTATTGCCTTCTTCATCTGTTTTGGAGATACAATTTCCGCATGGATCATAATGATGGTGCGTAATCTTCTTTCCCTGTTGAATGCGGATTGGCAATCCTAGGGTATTGGTCCATGTTGTGACAGTGATGTCCCCCATGGTCTCTTGAGACATGCTTTGCTCGGGATAAATGGTCAAAGCTGATTTAGCAAGAAGAGAGCCATCCGTTGATGATGTTTTACTTTCTACTAGAACGCCAGCCTCATAACGTTGAATGGTAGATTCACCATTTGGCATGGTGCAAACGATGGTATCGCCTTGATAATTCCATGTCGTTATATCGCCATTGGGAGCGATTTGCGTTTTTAGACGGTTGAGGCCATCATACGTTTTCTTTAAAGTATACCCTGCACGATCTGTGAATAAAATGAGATTACCGCAAGCATCAAATTTGCAAATTTCGCTGAATTCTCCTTCTGAATAAATTTTTTCATGTGCGGCATCATTGTAGGTTATCGTCGATGTTATCCCATTTTTTTTCTCTTGAATGACGCGTCCAAAAAAATCATAAAGGAAGGAAAATTGCGAGCCATCCGGGCAGGTTTTGCTTTTCAAGAGGCCATTTGTGGTGTAGTGGTTGATTGTAGTGGCTCCACTGGGCATCGTAGTAGAGGCGACCAACCCACCGGGTTCATAAGTAAATTTGGTAGAAAGGCCATTTTTTGTCGTCTCTATCATTCTTCCTAAAGCATCATAGTTGTAATAGGTAGAATTGCCAAGGGGGTCGACGTTTTCAATCAATCGACAGCAAGTATCATATTCGTAAAGAGTATAGGCAATACCGGCAGATGTGATTGAGGATTCTTTTATTTGCGATAAATTCCTCTGAGAGACTTTGAGAAGTCCGGCTGCATTGTAATCAAGAAAAAGAGTATCTTGAGGATCATTTCCCTGCTTCCAAACCAGATTATTGTTAAGATCATATCCGGCATAGGTTTTGGATATGATCTTACCTGAATGAAGGGAGACGGTACTACAGAATTGGTTTCCCATGATATCGTATTCGTTATGCTGAATGGCATCTGTGGTAATCAGATCCACGCATTGCCCTTGGTCGTTATAGAGAAAATTTGTGATGACATCAGGGTCATTCGTTCCTGTCTTTTGTATTTTTTTTCTTAAAAAATTGCGGCTATCGTATTTTAATTGAGTGATGGCACCTGACTGATTTTTTTCGCTAAGTAACCCATTCGATGTATAATCTAGATCAATAAAAGAAATTAAAGTGTCGTCGACGTATTTTTCCATCCGTTTTATAAGATAAGGATTACGGGAATCATAGTGTGTGATTGTATTAGTATTAAGCGTTTCTTCTTGAGTGCATAGATTGCGCGTATTGTAGTGAAAATGCTTTGAAATAGTCGTGTCATTCTTACTTGTAAGATCTTCGCCGGAAAGGGAAATCTCTAGAACATTTCCTTTGTTATCGTATAGGTAGCTTGTGGTCAAACCTCGTTTATCCCTCGAAGTTTTCAGACTGTTTGGATAAGCTCCGGATTGATCCCATCGCTTGACTTTTTCTGCTTCAGCATCAAAGTAAGTATGGCTATCCAAGAACCAAGATTGCAATGTTTGATGTCCTTCAGGATCGGTGATTTTATAGAGATGATTTTTATAGATCTTGTATTCTGTAGTTCCTCCTGAGGGATCTGTAACGACAGTGAGCCCATCTGTATATGCGAATGAGGCACTTGTAACCATATGCTGATATCGACCCACAGGAGATCGCTGCTCTACAACCTTGCCTTCCTTATAAATATTTTCCAAGACATGTCCATGAGGTTTAGTCTCGCGAATGATGCGATGAAATCTGTCATATTCATAGTTTGTAACGGCATTATTTGGCAGGGTGACAGAAGCAAGATTTCCTTCGGAATCGTAATTGTAGCTGATTCTCCTTCCATCTTTTACATAGGCTTCAGAGATTTTACCGCCATGGTTATACTCAAAAAAGAGAAATCCACCGCTTGAGTTTTCAATTTTCTTCAGGCGTTCATTTTCATAAGAGAAAATGAGGGCATTCCCTGCATGATCTGACCAGGTTTTTAAAAAGTTATTATGAAATACACGTTTAGAGCCATCTGCACCATAGAGAATGTGTTCTTTGCCTTTCTCTATATATGCATGAAAAGGATTAGCCGTACTTCCGATTCCATGTTGGTTATAATTTTTTAGCTCAGGATTATCTTCAGAAAGAACAATCCAACGTTTTTGACTAGGGGCATAGCGATAAACAATGACAGATCCATCCTTTTCTGCTGCAAAAAGCTTGTCCCCTTCTTCATATAAGGTTGGATTGAGGCTTAATTTCCACCCAAAACCAAAAAGGCCAGGGAGTGAATTTTTACTGCTATAGTTCCGACGAATCTCCAAAGGAAAAGGACCGGGAAGATTAAGGTCTACTTCATCCACATAAAAGGCTCCTGTAATTACATCAACAGGATCTCCGACAACCTCAGCCACAGATTTGAGATCTTGCCGTACATCGGCTACCCATTGATTAATGACGGGAATTGAGCAAATTGAAGCATTAAACCGTAGATAATAAAAGTCATTTTTATCTTGTAAAATGGGCTCTGTATTAGGCAAAGAATTAGATGAAGCTTCCCCTGTAAAAAGAGGGGCATCTTTCTTAGGAAGAAAACTATAGTTGTTGCCATTAGAAATAAGTTGCCAATCTTTATGGGAGACCGTCTGCACAAAATTAATCGGCAGCTTAGAACCATATCCCCCATTCATGGCATTTGAACCGTCAGAGATCAATGCACCTTGAGTTAAAGAGGAATTAATCAGAGTGCCAATACCTGTATAAGAAGGGGGTTTCAAGCCATAACCATCCAGACTGGAAACTGGGCCCGGTGTCATGTAGGCATATGTGTAACGACTGTCATTTTCTTTAAACAGAGAACGCAGCATTTCCCACTGATTTTTTGCAGAAGTTTTGATTTGTTGTAGATTGAGATTTGTAAAAGAAGGAAAATAACGAAAGCGTGCTAATTCAGGTGTTGCATCAGCTTCGTCAAAATTTTTGCTTGTGAATATGAGAAAGCCTAGTCCGGGCAATTTTTTCTTTTTATGATTTTGATGGGCTATTTGCAGCAATTTAACTGTAGAGATGGCATAAGGATCTTGATAAATTTCACGTAGCACTTGGTGCTCATTTGAGGAACCATCCGCATTGACCAAAGTTGCATAGTATTTATAAGATAAATGAGGTTCCTGATAAGGAGAAAAAGGGTGCTTGTTACCCCTTTGAATTAAAGTAGCATCAAACATGTCCACTTGAGGAAACCTAAGGTCGGATGGGGAAGAAGGATCAGGAGATAGTTTAGAAAGGCCTATGCAGAAATGTCTACATGGGGCAATTTTATGAAGTGCAGCTAACTGTTTTTCAGAACGGTTACATTTTTCAAAATAGGCTGCACCAATGAAGGAAAGCAGAGCATTGAATTTTTCTTGGGAGGGCTGGGCTTTAATAAATCTTTCGGCAAAGATGGAAGTAACTTTAGCATTTGCACTCCCTGCATCTAGGCATAAAGCAGCACAGGTACCTTTAACTAAAGAAAAGCTTTTTTTTACACAATGTCCATCCTTAGGACCTAAATGCGTTTCGTATACTATGTCTATCCTAATAGTTGTGTCACTTGCATCTAATGCTAAAACTTGTTGAGCATCAAAGGCCTCAGAAGAAAAGAAATGAAGCAAATGTCTTGAAGTATCTAAAGGAGTAAAATAAATTCCAAAAGAACCCATAGAAAAGGCCGAAAGATTCAACGGCCCCGAGTCTATTTTTTTTAAAGGATTTTGTTCTGACTGAAAAGTAATTTTGAAATTGGCAAAAATTTCATTTCTGTTAGGTAGGTTTGAGCTCGGTATTATCTTTTTGATGAAGGGTCGTGGAAAATCTTCCCAAGCGTTGAATTGTTTTTTTTGAATGACTCGATGCGTGCCGACATCCTGTAGGGAAAGCCCTTGGTTTCTTAAACATTCCTCTAAATGCCGTATAAACAGGACTCCAACAGTGTCATTCTCATCTGAACCAATGTGTTTGAGAATGTTTTCATCATTACACAAATATTGTTTTAGCCATCGTTCAGCATTACCATATTCTTCCGGCATCAAGGAATAGATATCATGGCCTTCTATCGTGTGGATCTCTTTCATCCAAGGAAAAAGGGAGTACCACTTTTTCCCATCGAAAAACATCACGCCAGGATAGTTTAATAAAATTTCTTGCTCTTCAGGGAACTGCATAAAGAGCAACTTTTCTACATAGGAAGCTGGAAGAGAACATGTTCCTTCAATATATTGGGTCTGAAATCCGGCATGTTTCAGCAAGTAGACTAAAAGCATACACTGCTCCCATGGAGACCCTTGTTTTTCTAAGAATGTTTTCAGAGGATTTCGATGAATGCTTGGTGCTTGAAAAACTCCTTCCTTGTCCCTGAAGAGAAAGGGATCTACCAATTCAATTTCATTATGGACGTATTGGGCTAAAGCGAAGGGATCTTTTTTCATTTCTTTGATAAAAAGATCAAGATAAGGCTGAGATATCTCCTCTACTGAATTAAGCGTGCCCTTGTCTTTTGCCAAAACAGGATCGATCGAAGGGTTTGGTAGAGTAGGGATATTTACGGATGAATGTTTCGGCTTGCACAATGTTTCTAATTGCCAGGGAGGTTGCGGAATAAAGTGAATGTCATATAGAGGCTGACCATCCAAAAAGAAAGAGAATTTATATTTCGGATCAGATCCTTTTTGAGAAATGATTAAAGAAAATTTATGATCTGGATCTAGAATAAGGCTTAGCTGAAGATCAAGTCCAAAATTAGAACAAAGAGATGTTTTTGGAATTAGAAGCATTTCATCTGAAACAAGATAATGTTCCCAAGATTTCCCCTCAATTGGAATATTAATGATCTCTTCATGAATTTTTTTATCATTTTCAAATACTTTCACACCAAGATGTCGCGCAGGATGATCCAGTCGAACTAAATAACGATAGAATTGCTGCAAATAAAGGGATGTTTTCTGTCCATCTAAAGGAATAGCAGCATAAGGGTAAAAATCATCAGGTTTTTGTCCATGAAAAAAATAATCTTTATAAAGCAATTCATTTTCTTGAAATTTCTCTTGGGAAATTTGAGGGGGTTGGTATTTGATATTTAACAAGTCAGCAGAAACCTCTAATTCAGCAAGTTTCCTTTGACAAGCTGCAAGTTCACCTCTATTTGGTTCGCCATTTTCAATAAGTACTTTAAAGATAGCAGCCATCTGTTTATAGGCTTCCTGGTAGGCATGTCTCGCTCCCTCCTTTTCAAAGAGAAGACTCTGATTCTTTAAACGTTCAAGTTCTTCATGGATGATATGTTTTTTTGCCAAAACCTTTTGCGGCCAATCTACAGCTTCTTGACGGCATCTTTTTGCATTACTATCGAAATCAAAGACTAAAGAGTGAATATTTTTTTCTAGAATTTCTTTATTTGCAAAAAATTGAGTAATCTTAAGATTTTCTTTTATAATTTGAGAAGCTGATTCATATAGTTTTGCAGCTTCATTCAGAGAACAAGAGACTTCTTTTGCATTTATGAAATTTCGAACAATAGAAGCTTCTTTTTCCTTCGCTTGTGTATATTTTTCTAAACTAAGATCAAAAACTTTTTGTAAAGCCTGGGGAAAAGTTAGTTTTTCTGATGGCTTCTCTGCAGCAGGATTTTTTTTATCCTTTTTTTTATATTTATCTTTTTTTTTGTGTTTATCCTTTTTGGGTTTATGCTCTTTTGTTTTTTTTGAAGCATGCAGGTCAATAGTTTTGCTATTGTCTTTGGATAGATCGGCAGTGCCGTAGAAAGGTGTTATGAGTAAGAGGAAAGTAGTAAGATATTTTTGAAGTTTCATTTTAGGCCTAATTGTGAATGTTAAAATTTTAATTTATGTGATTTATACCGATCTCAAAATTAAGTTTCAACAAAAAAATACATGTTGTTAGCAGCCAGGGTCTTTTTAATAAAAATATTTTACATTTTGAGTCGTCAAGATACGGATTGAAATCCGAGGCTAATTTAACCACCCTGAAAGGATATGCCCTTCGTCGGTAGGTTTTGAATTTTGAGTCGCCCGTCGCTTCGCTCTGGGCTCTATGTGTGGGAATGTTCTTATCCCATAGTTTCGTCGTCCCTCGCAAGCTCGGGACTCGGTCACTATGGGCTTGAGGATTCAGTCGTCCTCGCTTCGCTCGGATTCTAGCACAGATGTCACCAATTTTTTATGATGTATTTAAGCAAGGGCAGAATTATTTCCTGAGGGTATCGTCTGGAAAGCGATCTCCATACATGGGGTTTCCACTTTTTGAATCTTTTCTGGTTGCTTCGTCTTGAATGACGTCCCAGTGTTCGGTGAGAATGCCGTCTTCAACTTTTACGATATCAACGACAATCCAGTTAGGAACATTACCTGCGAGCCCTGAGAACCGTCCGTGGAGCACCACATAGTCTCCGTTTGCGACGACAAGTTGGTTTTCATATTTTAATGTAGGAGGAACCGCCTTTATAAGATTGAAGAGTCCATCTCTTCCGGGCGCAATGTGTGCACTATGCTGGATATAATTTGCAGACCAAAATTTTTCTGCTGCGGGATAGTCGCGTTTGTTAAACAAAGTATCAAACGCCTTTTTGACGATCTCTATATTTTTTTGTGCCTGATTTTTATCGATTTGATTTTGCATATTAGATTTCCTCAAAATTTAAACAGGATCTTTCCGCTCCGCTCCGATTTCAAAGATTTTTCTATTGCTTCATTGAAATGCTCAAGAGGATACACATTCTGTACTTTTGCCGAGATGGATCCATCAACTATGAAGTCACTCAGCTTTTGGTAAATTTCTTGGATCTCTGTGCGGGGGCATTGCGTATCCAATTAATGAGCCAGAATCCGTGAAGGCTAAGGTTATGGAACAAGAAGTTTGGAGACAAGGCAGGGTATCCATCTTGAAAGGCATAGCTAACAATCGAACCGCCAGATTTGAGCGACTTGGCTAACTCTCCCGCTGGAGTTCCGCCCAGTATATCGAGCACCAGGCTAAGTTTCTTTCCCCCGAGAGCTTCGTCAATATCCTTACGTAAGCTATCGCCTTGGATAACTACGCGGTCACCTCCAAACTCCCGCACCTGTTTGGCAGCCTCTTCCCGACGAACGATATTCAGTGTCTTGACTCCTGCCAGCTTAGCAAGGGCAATGATGTACTGCCCCATGGCAGAGTTGGCTGCAGTTTGACCGATCCAATCGCCAGGCATTAAGGAAACGTATCGGTGCATCAAGAGATAGGCTGTAGCAGGGTTAATTCCAATCATTGCGAGTTGCAGGGGATCTGCTACGTCGCTTATACTCACTGTGTTGCGCACAGGGACGACAACTTGATCTGCCCACGTGCCCTGCTCGTAGCTGGGAAGAATCAGGACTCGCCTTCCTTTTAAATTGACATCAACCTGTGAGCCCATTTTGATGATACGACCAACGCCCTCAGCACCAAGCGAGAATGGCAAGATTGGTTTGACAGCGTACATGCCCCGGACGAGCAGAAAGTCCGATGGATTGATCGATGCTGCTTCCATTGAGATGAGAACATCTTCCGGGCCAAGTGCCGGTTCATCGACTGTGTTGAGTTTGATGACGTCTAAAGGTTCACCATGAGCTATGAGTTGCAACCGTCGCATAAAAAATCCTTTCTATGAACAAATTGTGATTATAATACGGAACTTGCATTGTGCAAGAAATATTTTTAATCAATTAAAGATTGGCAATCAACCTTCATTCATTCATTCATTTATTTTAATTTGAAAAATAAATTTGCAGTATGTAGATTGCACATGCGGAATTTTTACAAAGGAAAAAATATGCAACCAACGAATTACCAAACCCCTAAAACACTTTATTATCAACCGGAAAAGAAGCAAGTATCCGCTACAGGCAAAGCTTTAGCTGATTGTGCAAAATTTACCGTTGAAGCTGCGGAATTGTTCTCTCCGAAGCATTCATTTTTATTACATGGAATAGAAGCCATGGGATCACGTGGAGATTTTAGCCACATTGATCATGGAATAGGATTCTTAATGATCTTATCCTCTCCAGCAATTTTAGGGCTAAAATGTCTATTAGGCATTCCAGCTCTTTTAGGAGGTGCTATTTCAACAGCTGTTATTGCGCCAATCCATGCATCAGAAAAACTTGTAAATGCAGTTGCAGGACCCTCTGAAGCCACAGTGAAAAGGAAAGAACATACTGAGCAATTTGTAGCAAGAATGAAGGAAATCCTCAAAAGTTTTAAAACAGTTGAAAGAATTGAATTAGAAAAGCACCCAGAAAGGCTCATCTCTCTTGCCTTGCTGACAGTGGCTTTTCTTTCAAGGACGTTGCATGGTGACCAGCTAAAAGCAGTCCATGAAATCATTAGTCCTGATGACGTTATAAAAATGGATGACCAGGCTAAAGAGTACTTCAGCAAAGTATGTTTAATGAAGTCTTGCCTTCAAGATTTAAATCTAAGCCCAGATGATGGCCACGCTTGGCAGATACTGACACAGTATATCAAGGATTTGTACTCAGAGACTAACCAATTACAAAATTCTGAGAAAAATGCTTTAAAGTTACTCGATGATTTAAGCAATGATCTAAGCCAGAAAATTTCCAAAGATGAAATTTTTAAAGCTGCATGGCAAAAATCATAGTTATACTCGGAGCATCAAGTTAACCTTTTTTGGGGCTAAGTGAATGCTCTCGGGGTTGAGCGATCGAAAAAATCTACTATTAGAAATATTGGTCAATTTCAATCGTTCAACCCGAGACTTTGTCTAACACCCAAAGAATGTTCAAAACCCCTTCTGTGATGCTATCTCCATCATTTAGAGGGCTTTAAGAATCATGAATCCCTTCAACGACTATTCATTGTTTTATAAGGTTCTTTAGTGAGGATCACCAAAGCGAGTAGGATGAACGGTATTAGAATATCTGACAGAAGAAAGCCGCCTCCATCGCCATAGGAATATCCGTATTGCATGAGGCGCACCACGTGTAAAATTCCGGTAAGAAGTAAAAATGCGCCAAAGCCAATGGCTGTGGCGGTTCGCCACCCACGATCCATCCAGGGGCAAACAATCCCCAATATCCCAAACGCTATGTTGGCCATACCCAATTCTAACAGAAAAGGGCTGATAAGCCACTGAAGGAATTCTGCAACGAGCAGTGGATTTAAAACTTGCCACAAACCGGTACTAATGCCTTGAATGCCTACGCTGATGACAAGGTAATAAAGAAGAATAATATCATTCTTTTGGTTTCTGACGGCCACCCTTCTGGTGTGGAAAAAGCCTAGGATCAAAGGCAAAAAAACATATAAGAAGGCAATGATGAAATCGAGTAGGATGAATAAGTTTTTATCCATAGCTGCTTTACTTTCTTTTAAATAAATTTTGTAGTATTTCTTAAGCAATCCCTCTAAAATCCTATAGAGGAGTTGCTCAAATTATTCAAGGGCCATTTTAAATCAAAGTCGAGGTATAATATGGTAAGCAAATTTTTTTTCAGTTTAGAATCAATTAAACCTCAGATAAGTAATAAGACAGGCAGCATCACTTTTGTGACATCAAAAGAAGTGCCCGGTTTTGCCAACATTTCATTTGCTAATTTAAAACTGAATGAAAGGGGTTCGCTAGAACCGGTTTGGCATCCAAACGCAAATAAAATTGGCTATTGTATAGAGGGTAACGTTTTAGTTTCTATTCGAACACCCTCCGGATTAGAAACTTTTACTGTAAAACAAGGGGAAATATTTTTCATTCCTCAAGGGTATGTTTATCATATTGAAAATATTGCAGAAACTGTGAGCGAGATAAACTTTGCTTTGAGTAGCTCGACTCCTGAAACCATGTATCTTTCAAAAGCCGTATATTCAATTTCTGATAGTGTGTTTAACAGTACATTTAATACGCCATCTCAATTTGTCGATGGCCTTCAAAAGTCTAAAAATGATGAGCTAATAAAAAAGCTTCCTCCACTAAAAAAAGCCCCTAGTGCTATTGGAAGTCAATATAAATTTGATATTGAAGATAGCAGCAAAGTTGTCCTGACTAAAGGTGGCTATGTTCAATTGGGAACAAAAACTACACTTCCTATTCTTCATGGGTTGGGCATTTTGGGTTTTGGATTAAATCCAAAAGGCAGTGTAGAGCCTCATTGGCACACCAATGCAGGAGAACTTGTTTACATTGTTAAAGGTAAAACTCGAATTACGGTTCTTTCTCCTGATGGTCACGTGGATAAGTTAGATGTTAACGGTGGTCAAGGAGCATTTGCTCCGGCTTCTCATTTCCACAATATTGAAAACGTTGGTTCAGATGAAGTGGAAGTGATAGCTTTCTTTACAAGTGCTGAACCTGATTACATTGGCATTGGAGAAGTCGTAGGCTCTTATTCTAATGAGTTGCTTGCTTCAGTTTTTAATGTGGCACCGGAATATTTTAATGCATTTAAAAAGCCTGAAGGACCACTTATCATAGTGCCTATTTCCGGAAATAATTTTTGAGAGCTTTATCCCAGGTAAATACAACCTTTTCATTGAGTTCCATATCATATCGAACTTGTAAGCTTATGTAGGGATAGGGGTGACGATTATCAAAATCACGCCCTTCATTCTTTGCATATAACTTAATGAATAGCTCCTTGTTAAACCAAGGCAGGGTTGAAACGTCAGTATCCTCTTTCTCGTAGCGTTTGAAATCTTCAAAGTCTTGTTTTCCTTTATATTGAGGCATCTCCTTGTAATAGTTCTGGATAATCTTTACAATATGATCCGGCTTGTCTTCCATTCCTTGCACATAAAACGAAACTTCAGCTCCAATCAAATGCTTTGAATGTTGGTTGGGAAGGGATGCATCCACATAGATATTATGTTCAGGGCACCTATGTCCGCTAGTGATGACTGCACGTTTTCCTGTTTTAAACTGAATATAATTCAAAACGTCTATCAAAATAGGATAGATGTATTCTTTTCCATTGCGCAAGGGAAGACTATGCTTTTCAGAACCCCCACAATCCATACAACGGACAGTTTCCCCTTGTTGTGCTACTGTGCGGATTGGATTTAAAGAGCTGCCCTTGCAACGGAAATATTCCTTTGTCAACGTTGGAAGATTGCCTACCACTATTTTTTCCCACGGATAAGGTTCTGTTCCTTTTTTTTCCGGTAGGGGAGGGGCAAAAAGATTTTCATCATGAAGACGATAGATATATTCTCCGTGGGCATGAATGGTTTTTTTATTTTTATCAGCGGACTGATCTGTTGAGCTGCAAGAATTTAATAAAAGGGCACTATAAAAAAGTGCCATTGCGGTTCTTAAATATTTTCTTGTTTTTGCATGCCTTAACATATATGCGAAAAATGTCCTAAATATGTTATTATTTTATCCTAATACTAAATTCGGATGTCATTATATGCGTTGGATTCACGATTATCAACTTTTTCTATTTGACTTTGATGGATTGCTAGTGAACACCGAAGAGATCCATTTTAAAGCTTATCAAAGGATGTGTGCTGCCTATGGAGTAAAGCTGGACTGGAATTTCGATCATTATTGCCAGGCAGCTCACTATCTTTCAGATGGATTGCGGGATAACATCTATGCAAGTTTTCCGCTGCTTAAAAAGCAAGAACCCTCCTGGGATGTCTTATATGCAATTAAAAGAAAAGCGGTTTTAGACTTAGTCATGGAGGGTGCTGTGCATATGATGCCCGGGGTTGAAAAACTACTCAAAAACCTGCAGGCTTCGCAAATCAAACGCTGTGTCGTCACACACTCACCTGATAACTTAGTTCAAATCATACGCAGCCAAAATCCAATCCTGAATACTATCCCTCATTGGATTACAAGAGAAGACTATACTCACCCAAAGCCTAATCCTGAATGTTATTCAGTCGCCATCGCACGGTTAGCACAAGCAGAAGACAGAATTATCGGCTTTGAAGATACGCCGCGCGGGTTAAATGCCTTATTGGCATCAACGGCGCAGCCAATTCTCATTTGCAAGGCCCACTATCCTGAAATCCCAAGTTTTATTCAAAAAGGCGTTAGCTATTATTCATCCTTAGAAGACATCCCTGATGGTGCAACGATCCCATAATAGACCTCAACGAGAAATAGGCCATGCGGCGGCGCTGCCATTCCAGCTTTCTTGCGATCCTTCGCTTGAAAGATAGCTTCGATGTCGCTGATAGGACGCTTGCCTTTGGCAACTTCTAGTAGGGTTCCCACTATATTTCGAACCATTTTATATAAAAAACCATCCCCTTCAAATTCCAATCGCAATCCACCTTGTTCATAAACAATATCCAAGCGTTTTAAGTTTCTAATCGGATTGGAATAAGCTGCCCCCGTATGAGCCTCATTGGCGAAAGAAGTGAAGTCATGCGATCCAATAAATAATAGAGCCGCTTTTCTTAATAATTCAAGATCCATCTTATCATGAACGTGATAGGAATAAAGTCTGTTGAATGGATTTTGGACATTTTCCAGGTATAAGTGATAATGATAGACTTTCCCTAAAGCGCTGCGCTGGGCGTGAAAATTTAAAGGCATCTCCTCGATAGATTTAACGCGTATATCCCTAGGCAAAATGCCGTTGACAGATCCTAAAAAACGATAAAGATCTAAATCTCTATCACAATGAAAGTGGGCAATTTGTCCTAAAGCATGAACGCCTGCGTCAGTACGTCCTGATCCAATGACTTTTACGTCTTTTCGGACGATGATCTTGATAGCCTCTTCAATTTGGGCTTGAATGGAAATCCCATTGGGTTGGATCTGCCAGCCGCTATAAGCTGTGCCGTCATAGGCAATCGTCATTTTATAATTAAAATCCGATTTGATCTGATCAGTCATCCTAGGTGGTATTCCTGCTTTGCCGCCATCTCCTGTATTCGATAACGAATTCTTGTGTGAGTTCTATCAAAGGATCTTCAATGCCATGCTTTAAAGAAATTGGAAGGTCATTTTTTAATAAATCATCGAGTTTTAATATCTCTCCATTGACAGAATGAAGATAGGATTTCAATTCTTGAATGATGTTAAGTGAAAACTCTTTGGGCATTTGCATGGCTTCGTGCATCGATTGATTTGTTGCGATAGTTGCTTGCGTCGTAGCATGGATGCCGGTTGAACAATAAGAACGGAACTCGTGCAAGATTTTGGATATGGACTCTCTGAAATTCCGACTTCCTTCCATGAAGCTTTCAGGGATTGTCTTAAAAAGACATTTGTCTATCTCTCCAGTACTTGAGGAAGAGTAGGATGCAATTTCCAAAAAGACATTCCCAATGGTGTTTCGAAGGGGTGATATCGTTTCATCTATAGCGGAACAGATGTTTTTAGCTGCTTTGCAATTTTCATGAATCCCAGAGATTGTAGAAGATCCCATTTCAGTCAAAATCGAATGGATGTAAACAGAGAAGAACCCCAAGAATTCATGAGTGGAATGTTGCACAAAGATTGCAGCTTTAAGGCTTTCATGAAAAGTGCTTGCAAAATATTCATAAATTTCTTTGATAGCGGCTGTAGATAATATACGCATGGTTTCATCTGTTTCATCGATACTTGCAGAAGCCACATGAGAATACTTTTTGAGCTCTTCTTTAGAGGAAGAAAGATAAGATGCCAATTCAACCAAAGGAATCTGCAAAGGGGTTGATTTTATAAAGGAGATTAATTCATCTGCACTCAAAGCTATCGTATGAAGAGCATCAGCAATCACATAAATTAAAGAGTATAAATAAGAATAGATTTCTTGGACGATTGCTTCAGAAATCAATTTGATCGTTTGGCTAGATTCAACGATTGAATTTTTTCCTGAGGCAAGAGCTTTCGACATTTCATTAACACCGGAAGCAATATACGAAATACTTTCATTGACGATTGGATAGATGACATAGGCTGCGCATTTATGCCAATGGGAAAATTCTTTCTTAAAGCTTTCAGCATATAATTTGATCTGTACCCTTCCAGAAAAGAGATATGAGACGCTTTCTAGAGTCAATGGTTGGATGAACTTGTAAAATAAGATTTGTGAAGTTTCATCACTTTTTTTAAGGACTGTAATTGAACTTTTAATGATTTCCAAACAGCCCGACTGCCAGTAATTACCTAATTCAAAAAATATTGTTCTGATAGTTCCTTGAGGGAAATGATAAATTTCTTTGACGCAATGCCCAAAAAAGTGAACAAACTTTCTAGCTTCATTTGATGAAGAAAATACATAAGAAGAAAGTTCCTGACTGATCACGATAAAGGCATGGAAGGCTGAGCAATAGACTTTATGTATTGTCGAACTCACAACAGGCCACACTTCATCGGCTGCCCATCCAATTGATATGGCAATATAGCGGAAACAACGGCCACGGTTGGTTCCCAGATTTACGTTGGAGCCTCCAACAGGGGTGAATGGTACATAGTTACGTCCAGTCTCTTCAATCATGATAATGCCTTCTAAATTTCAGAAAGAGAAGGCTTTGACTCTACAGTTTTTTTTCTAACTAAAGCTGCGTCTTGTACTTGCATTTGATAGTTAGCCTGACATTTATTCCATATTGCATCAAATTTATCTTTTCTATCTGCTCGTACTAAATACATCGTATTGATAGAGTCAATTGTGTTACTATACGCTGAGGGATGCCATGATTTGATGAGACCAAGCGGAATCGTTTGCATCATAATCATCAGGTCGATCCATTCTTCTTTGTATCTTGTAAAAAAATCTTTCATAGCCCCTTCAACACCATAACGTGTCGCTGTCGTTGAACGAATGACAGCCGAAGGGATAAAAAGCAAAGTTCTTACAGAAATTCTGATGACCCGTGCAATTACAGTAAATGCTGCGCCCACAGTTCCAGCCATAAAAGCTTTTATGTGTCTGCTTCGATTATCCCCCAAGGGTTGTTCAGCTGTTCGCATTTGATCAGAAAGCTGTACTTGAACAAGCTTTCTAAAAGTCATGGGCATCGTATACGAGTTCCATCCCACAAACTGTCTTTCTATGAAATTGTATTTTACAGCCGGATCGCTCATTCTGTAATATTCCCCTAGAACCATGGAAACCTCCTTTATTATAAAAATTCTTAGGCCTTAAGTCCTGGGATCCTATCATAATGATTATTTTTTCCATACAATATATTGATACATTAAAAAACACAGCAATGAAATTAAAAAAAGGATTGGGATTCTTAAAAATTGTATATGAGATATATCATAGGAAATGAAAGAGGTCATTATGAAAACAAAAAAAATAACAGTGAAATCAAAACCTAAAAGACTTGCTTTATCGGCTCCAGCTTCTGAACAAGAACAATTGGAATATGAAAAAGATTTCTCCAAATGGGCGAATAATCAAGCTAGGCTTTTAAAAAAAAGGGAGTTTTCAAAGTTGGACATAGACAATCTGATAGAGGAGATCGAAGATTTGAGCAAACGCGAAAGACAGAGACTTACTAGCTATTTAGAAAATCTGTTAATGCATAAACTTAAAGTTGAATATCAGCCTGAAATGCACACAGTATCTTGGGACGCATCGATTAAAGAATCTAACTTCAAAGTTCAAAATACTTTATCTGAGAATCCTAGTTTAAAACCAAAGTTGAAAGAAATTTTGGAAAAGGCTTATTTTGCGGCACGTCTTAAAGCAGTAGTAGAAACTAAATTAAAAGAAAATACATTCCCTGAAAAATGCCCATGGAATTTAAAAGACATTTTTCCGAATTTAGAAAAAAAATATCATTAAGGATGAGCGAAAAACTCGAAGCTATTGGTTTTTTTTACTCTCTTCCAGATGTAATTTATGGAAAAAACGATGGAAGAGAGGGGCAAAAATGATCCCTATGATTACCAAAAAAATAATCCCGCTGAAAAGAGCATAAGAGCCGGCAAAGAATTTCCCTGCTGAAGTTTTAAGGGTGTCGACAGGTCCCATTCCAGATAAAATCATGCTGGCGTTGAGATAGGCATCTAACCAGTTCAAATTTTCAAGATAATGATACCCACACATTCCCATAAATAATGAAATGCATACTACAGCTAGTCCAAGGGCAAAACTGCGAATGATTCGTTTGATGAAAATGCGACGAGGAACTAATTGTTCTTTAGAGTTTTCATACATGGTGATCTTCATCTTTTTCAGGAAATTGTTGGATTAATTTTGCAATAAGTCCTGTCCAGCCTGTTTGATGGCTGGCGCCCAACCCCATGCCTTCATCACCATGAAAATATTCATTGAATAGAATTAAATCCTGCCAATGAGGATTTTCATGAAATTGAGGTTGGTTTTTGTAAATAGGTCGGCGTCCTTTTTCATCGATTTTAAATAATTTGATAAGCCTCTTTGCTATTTCCTTGGACACATCCCATAAGTTCATCATCTTTCCTGAACCTGTAGGGAATTCAACTTTTAATCCGTCGCCATAGTAATGATGGTGTTTTTGCAAAGCTTCAATTATCAAATAATTGATCGGAAACCATATAGGGCCTCTCCAGTTGGAATTTCCCCCGAAAAGAGGAGTTTGTGATTCTGCCGGTTGGTAGTCGACGGAATATTCTTCACCCTCAACTCGGAATATATAAGGATGGCTTTGATGGTATTTTGAAAGCGACCTAATGCCATAAGGAGAAAGAAATTCATTTTCGTCCAGCATATATTTTAGCACGCTGATCAATCGCTCTTTGCTGACAATGGACATCAATCTTCTTGATCCATGACCCGGCGTAAACATGCAGGCCATCGTTGAAGCGACATTGGGTTTTTTACTGATGAACCATTCCACGCGTTTTTCAAAAATAGGTGTTTTTTTTATTGCGTCCGGCTCCAAGGTTTCAACCGCTAGTAAGGGCAGCAGCCCTACGATAGAGCGGACCTTCAAGGGAATGACTGTATCATTCGGCAGCTGCATGACATCATAAAAGAAGCCATCTGTGCAATCCCAGAGGGAGACTCCCTTGCCCCCACAATTATTCATGCCTGAAGCAATGCGCAAGAAGTGCTCAAAAAATTTTGTGGCGCTGTCTTGGTAGACGGGGTTTGTCTTAGAAAGCTCGAGGGCGATTTTCATCATGGATACACAATAAAATCCCATCCACGCTGTACCATCCGATTGATCGATATGTCCCCCTAAAGGCAGCGGCTTGCTTCTGTCAAAGACGCTGATGTTATCGAGCCCTAAAAATCCCCCTTGAAACACATTTTTGCCTTTCAAGTCTGTTCTGTTAACCCACCAAGTAAAATTCAAAAGGAGTTTATGGAAGATCCCTTGTAAAAATTCCAAATCATAGCGCTGATGTAATTTAGCGTCGATTTTATAAACACGCCATGCCGCCCAAGCTGCCACGGGAGGATTCACATTGGAAAATTCCCACTCATAGGCTGGCATTTGGCCATTGGGGTGCATGTACCATTCCCGCGTCATCAACAGAAGCTGCCGTTTTGCATAATCGGCATCCAATAAAACCAAAGGAATGCTATGAAAGGCTAAATCCCAGGAGGCATACCACGGATACTCCCATTTATCCGGCATGGAGAGAACATCAAAATTGACAAGGTGCTCCCAACGAAAATTCCGCCCTTTGAGCCTATCTGCAGGTGGAAGAGGAAGCGGAGAGGGGTCTCCCTCCAACCATTGTTCTATGTCGAAATAGTAAAGTTGTTTTGACCAAAGCATTCCTGCCAAAGCTTGGCGTTGAATGTTTTTTTCTTCCCGAGTCAAAAGAGGATTTTGCAGCTGGTCATAGAATGCATCCGCTTCCATTTTACGCTCGGCTAAGATGGCATCAAAATCTGCGAAAGGATCTGTGGATTCATTTTTCTTCAGTCTTAAACGAAGCTTTCTGCTTTCATTAGCAGGAATTGTCAGTTGATATAAGGCGGCTGCTTTGGTCCCGCAATTTTTAGGGTTGACGGCTGCAGTCTCATTGTTGATGAGATAGCGATTAAAGGCATCTTTGACGTAAGGTTGAGGATTAGATGTGCCGTAAAGTTTTTCCACATTCATTTCATTTTCAGTAAAGAGTAGAGTGGGGTTTCCTTCTGCATAAAGATGATAGTGCTTTAAAGAAGGATGGCAAGCTTTAATAGTTTTTATATTGTTGTTACTTTGAGACTCATGCAAGAAGGGTTTTTCCGAGACATCGCCCATAGGGCCATTGGGGTAGCCCCAACTCCAGGTGTTTCGAAACCATAACGTCGGTAACAGATGCAAGTTAGCAGATTCCGAGTATCGATTGTATATCGTAATGTTGACTAAGATATCATTTTGATCTTCTTTTGCATATTCTACGACAATATCAAAATAACGGTCGTGCTGAAAAATTTTTGTGTCTGACAATTCGTATTCAGGATCTTTTAAGCTGCGCTTTGCATTCTCTTGAGCAATCTCGCGATAGGGGAATTCTTGTTGAGGATATTTATAGAGCATTTTCATGTAGCTATGGGTAGGCAGGTTGTCAAGGTAGAAATAACTCTCCTTGACATCTTCGCCATGATTTCCTTCAGAACCCGATAAACCGAACAGCCGTTCTTTTAAAATGGGATCGAAACCATTCCACATAGCTAGAGCAAAGCAAAGATATTGGTTGCGATCACATATCCCCGCCAGGCCATCTTCATTCCATCGATAAGTCTTTAAATGGGCTTCTTCAAAAGGGAAATAATTCCATGCATTGCCATTTGCGCTGTAATCTTCGCGGACAGTCCCCCAGGCTCTTTCACTAAGATAAGGCCCCCATTCCTTCCAATTGGTTTCTTTCTTGGAATGAGCCTCTAGGCGTTTACTTTCTGCGCATTTATCCATAATGCCTAAATATTCTCTTAATATATATTAGGTCAAGGTAAAATCGTGCCCGTGCCCGTGCCCCATAATCGTGAACGAGCCCGTGCCCGAGCCCGAGCCTGAAGTTAATCGTGAACGAGCCCGTGCCAGAGCCCGAGCCCGATTTAATATTCGTGAACGTGCCCGAGCCCGAGCCCGAATAATTTAGCATACGGTAAATGTTAATTAAAACGGTTCGTACATTAAGTGAATGATGATAAATTATTCGGGCTCGGGCACGGGCTCGTTCACGAATATTAAATCGGGCTCGGGCACGGGCTCGTTCACGAATATTAAATCGGGCTCGGGCACAGGCATGGGCTCGTTCACGAATATTTAAATCGGGTACGTTCACGATTTAAGCGGCAAGCTGTCCTCGATTTTTTTCCGGAAATGTACTTAACCATTCACGGAAGAGGGGTTTTGAATCATCGAGAATTTTTACAAGCTCTTGTTGGAGCTTTGCGTAATCTTTCTCCACGATCTGTTTTAATATTCGCTTGCCGTCTGCATTTAGGGAATTGTCACGTTCGATTTTCTGCAAAGTTGAAGTTTTTTGTTTTGATGTTTCGACCATTCGTTTTTGTATTTTTCTATTTTCTTGAATTAATTCTTTGAACCGCTCATTCATTTGATCACGGTTTATATACGTTGCATCTGATAGAATATATATTTCATAATCTAAGGGCAGCTCAACGGACAACTTGTCCGCTCTATCTGCAATATTTCGCGATTCTGTTTTCCATAATTCAAAGCTTAATTTGAGCTCTTTAATACGAGAGCCAATGGTTAAAGCATTTTCTGAAGCTGCAATTGTATCCTTACAAAGTTGTTGTTGAGTTGAAAACATTTCAATGATGACATTGAGGCGGTTTGTGTACATTTGAATCCTGTGTTTTTTAGCAGGGAGATCTAACAAAGGATTTAGGAAAACTTGATCAGAAATATCGTTGATAAACATTCCAAGAGCTATGATTTTTTCATCAAGCTGACCGTATAACAGCTTTGTTTTCGTAATGCTGCTTTCTAAGTCTTGTTTATGTTTAGGTGTCATACAGTCGGATTTATATGTTTCTAACCCTTGTTCTAATTCATCTATAGAAGCAAGAAGTCTATTTTCAAATTGTATGGATTGTATTTCTTTTATTCTAAAATTGCTGCCTAATAATTTTTCATCGAACTGTTTTTGACAAACTTCTTTAATCTTTTTTGCAACTAAATCTAAATTGATCAACATATCGCTCGTCTTATCGGCAAAGGATATTTCTAAAAGGTCCTTTTTCATTAAATCCTGGCACTTTTCTAATAATGATGCATAATCGATATTCACAAGTTCCTGGATCTCTTTGCTATTCATAATTATTTTGTTCTTCTTATTGCCAAGGTTTGCTGAAAAGATAAAATCTTCTTCGTGCATATGCATTTCCATCTCTTTTCCTAGTGCAATCTCAGCGAATTTATTCAGCGGTTTTAAATGTTCTATAATGTTAATAAATTCATTTGCATTAGTAATTAAAGGATGAGCAGGCAGGATGTTTAGTTCTTCTGTTGTTTTGATGATTTCGTTAGACAAACCGGCTTTGGCTAAAAAATAATCAACTTGTTTATAAATTACTTTGGATGGCATTTCAATTTCGGATGGCATGTCTATTCCGATCTGGTCGAAAAGCTCTTCCTGAAGGTCTGAACGCTGTAATGAGAGCTTTATAGCTTCAGCCCGAAGTATTTGTGCTTTCCGGGGTTCTGTAAGATATAATTCGTCAGCTTCTTCCAGCAATTGTTCTTCTTTTCTTTTCATTTGCCTTATTTCTGCAGATTCAAGAAATTCGTAGTCATATTTTTCTATATATAAAATATCATCGCCATGTTCTCCCGGTGCTACCAGCACAGTTAAATAATCTGAGTGGCCTGCTTCTGTAATAGCTTTCATATTTTTCTCCACATGCCGCGTATTGATGACATCATCATCTTGGATGAAAAAAATGGCTTTATGTCCTTGGTTGGCAGCGAGAGCTTTTGCTGTATTCAAGTCCGGAGTCGCAAAAGATGCGACCTTGGCGACAATGCTTTTTAGGCTGTCTTTGAGCAGATCTATGACCATGTCTTTGAATGTTCCTTTCTCAGATTCTATTTGAAGCGCATTGAAGTATCTTTCTACAAAAGTACCTGCGATATCTCCTATAAGTTTCTTAAAAGAGCTATAGCTTTGATCTAAGAATATATTGCACTCAGGGTGTTTAGCAGCAACGTAGGCAGCAGGGCCTCCGCTGATGCAAAGCGCTTTTAATAAAATTTGTTTATCTTCATGTTTAGATTTTTCTTTTAAAAGTTGATAAGCGCTTTCCATGTCAATTTTTAAACCGTCTATTGTGGGAGTGCCTTCACTATAGCCATACCCTCGATAGTTAAATAAAAGGACGTTCATATTTTTTAGCAAATAATAAGCGGCTTCGGTTTTAAGCATTTCATAGGTCGCAAAAGCACCTGAAGTGAGAATCACGGAACCAGTCGCAGGGCTGATGGAGTCAATTGGCTGAACGTCTTCATGAAAAGAAGAAGCATTTATCTCTTTCATTTGCCATTCCTCACGTCCAAAACTAAAATAAAATAGAGGATGATTTGTTTCCATTAGACCGGGAAATACTTCTGAGCGAATAAACAATACCCTTCCTTTGTCTTGTATAAACGTCCAACCTGTTCCCGGAACTTTTTCTTGAGGATCTAATTCCTTTTCGGTCAAGGCATGCAAACCCCTTAAGGCTTCATGGATTTGTTTTCCTGATTTTTCATAATTTTCATTGGAGAAAGCAAGGGCTTGAATTTTGATTGGCGTCCCGGTTTTGGATTCCAAAGAGACTATTTCGCCTTGGGCTGCGCCGAGAGTTTCCCGAAACTTTCGAGCATCGAGATACATGCCATCTAGTGTTAGACCATCGGGAGTCTTTATTGCAATACGTTCTCCCCCAAGAGTTTTGCAATGAGCCCGCATTAGATTATTTTTAATTTGATACTGATTATTGATTTCTAGTTTGGATTCGTTTTTTTCAATTTTTGTTGTTAAACTATCTATCTTATTTATTAAAAATTGCTCTTTTTTTTCTAAAGCTAAGATTTTTAATTTAATCAACTTGGTATTCAATAGATCTTCAGAGGATAAATCTAACTCATTTTGTAATTTACCTTTTTGAAGGGTTGTTGCTTTTTTTTGTTCTTCACAATCCATTAAGCGTTTTTTTTCTTTCGTTATCTGGGAAGGCAAAGCTTTATACATTCGATTATTAGCAGCCCCCGAAAAGATGAAGCCTCTGACTTTGCTGGAAAAAAAATTTTCAACGGCATTTAGGGCATTATTTACAGTTTGAAAAGCTAAATTGATTTTATTTGTTACTTTGAGTTGAGTAGAAATTGAAAGCTTCTTTCGCAAGTCATCTACTCTTTTGCTTAAGAGCAAGATTTGATAACTCATTTTATCAAGAATTTCAAATTTTGTATCATCACCCACCATTTTTTTTGCATGCTCTGAGATTTCTGTTTGCAATTTTGTGATTGTTGCCTGTAAATTCAAAAACTTTATTTTACGATCTGCTGGAATTTCAACTTGATTATGAATATCTTTTTCAAGTTCTTCGGTTTGAAGAGAAAGGTCTGTAATAATTGATTTATATAAATCTATTGTATTATCATCCATATAATTAAGTTCCTTAATTAGTTCAAATACAATTATAGATTATTTTTTAATTTTATGGAAAGTGATAATATATTAATTTTATGAAAAGTGATAATATATTAATTTTTTGGAATGTCTGCTAACTTATCTGACAAAAAGCCAATGTCTTTGGATATTGCGATCTTCGTAGTTTTTTTAACTTTGCGAGAATCTCGTATATCGTTGTTTTTGAAGGTCTTGCCAGTTTTCCTCGGTAAAATTCTCTTGATTTGCAGGGTGCAATTAAATGTCATCTTGACGATAAAATAGAATATAGACTAGTATAAATGTATAAACTAGTTGAAAGGTGTCGATATGAAACAGTTTGGTGCATTTGAAGCAAAGACTCATTTTTCAGAACTTTTGGCGGATGTCATTAACGGCGAAAAATTTATAATAACAAAACATGGTGTCCAAGTCGCCATGCTTATTCCTTTTACTCAAGATAAGGAAGGCATTGATCCTGTAGAAGATGCCATACGAGCATTAAAAAATCTTAGGAAAGGGATTACTCTTGGTAAGAAATTATCTATCAGAAAAATGCGCGAAGAAGGCAGAAAGTAAATAATGGCAAAAAACCCTTATGATTTTGTATTAGATTGTTCGATTACAATGGCCTGGTGCTTCGAGGATGAAAGCAATGATTATACGGAGAGTGTTCTAGAAAATCTCAAATATACAACGGCTATAGTTCCAACACTATGGCCTTTAGAAGTAGCCAATGTTTTGTTGCTATCTATGAAAAATAAAAGATTAACGGAAGTTCAATCGGCAAATTTTATCGATACTTTATCGAGATTGCCCATTGTTGTTGATCAATCCACTTCGTCGAGGGCAATGCATAGTATTTTTGTATTAGCAGGTCCATCAGATCTCACAATATATGATGCAGCCTATCTAGAATTATCTATAAGAGAAAAAATTCCTCTTCTTACCTTAGATATGGGGCTAATTAAAGCTGCGAAAAAATTACATATTCCTCTCAAGCTTAATGACATTAAGTGATTTGTCTCTAAAACTTATCTGACAAAAAGCCAATGTCTTTGGATATTGCGATCTTCGTGGTTTTTTTTAACTTTGCGAGGATCTCGTACGTTGGATAATTCTTTATTTAATTTTTCATCGAGCAATTGTCGTTGTTTCTGAAGCTCTTGCCAGTTTTCCTCTGTGAAATTCTCTTGATTTGCAACAAATGTAGACAATTTTTCAGGAGAGATGTTCAATTCGGAAAGCAGGCCTTTAATTTCTCTATCAAGACTATCAATTCGAATCATGAGTTGTTGGGCGCTAAGATCATTTTTTGTGATGTCTTGTTCTAACTTAAGTTCTGGATCACTAAAAAACATAGATGACTCATTTTATTTAATATTAAAGACCATTATATAGACATTTTAAATTAATTTCAATAAAATAATCTATATATTACATTAGCTCATTGCAAAGGCAGATAGCATATGTCACAAATTATAAATCAAAATGATGAGGAAATTTATTTTGAGAAAAATGCAATATTATCAAAATCAGTGCTTTGGGAATTGCAAAAAAAAGCATATTGCCAGTTTGGACCAGCGGCATGGCAAGCAAAAAACGTCCCTTTTTATTTAACGAGCAACCCTTTGATCGCCAGGCATTATGCTCAAATCGTCGTTGGTTTTTTTCGCGATTGTTTAGCTTTGCGCCAATCTTTCTCAATAGATTTAAAACAACCATTCTATATTTTGGATTTAGGAGCTGGAACAGGTCGTTTTGCTTATTTATTTCTGAATGAACTATTTGAAATGCTCGCAAATCTCAAAATGCCTTTTAGGATTTGCTATGTTATGACCGATATTGTCGAGGCAAATATTGAATTTTGGAAAAAACATGATTATTTTCAAGCGTTTCTTAAGGAAGGCTTTTTAGACTTTGCTTATTACGACCATACAGACAGAAAAAATGGATTAGATTTAGTCTATAGCGGCGTGAAGCTCACGGCGGATGTTTTGAGAAATCCTCTCCTTGTGATAGCGAATTATTTTTTTGATACGATTCCGCACGATATTTTTTGTGTGAAAGGGCATGTGTTATATGAAGGACGCATTTCTTTGAGTTATAAAAAGACGAAGGAATCAAAAATCTTGTCCACGACAGATCCTTCAATCATCCCTCATATTATACACCATGTTGAGTATTTCCCTGTGGAAAGCATAGAAGCTTTTGACATAGAAGATCCCGAATACAGCAAAATATTGAAATCTTATGCGCAAGAATATGAAAATATTCCCTATTTCTTATTTCCTGTCGGCGCTTTTCAAGTCATACGCTATTTAAGGGGGTTATCTAATGATCGCCTACTTTTTTTGACAGGAGATCAAGGCATTACATCAGACAAACAACTTTTAGAAGACATCCCTTTTTTTGCAAAACACGATAGCTTTTCCATGTCGGTTAACTATCATGCCATTGAAGCTTATTTTAAACAGTCTAAAGGATTTTGTTTATTAACGTCCTCGTCAGATCATAAAATGGTTCATATGGCTGCTGTGTCTTGTTTAGGGAAAAATGAAGTTCCTGAATTGAGGGAAGCCTTTCGTTTAACCTTAGACACTTTTGAACCTCAGGATTACTTTAAAATTGTCGAAACAGCTTTTAATGGATGGAAGGATTCTAATTTAGAATTCATGATCAAACTCATTAAACTTGGTGTGTGGGACCCTATTAATTTCAATTTGTTCTTTTCCAGGATTCGGGAAAAATTAGCATCTGCCAGCGAAAAAGAGCGGGAAGAGTTAATTACGGCGATTCATCAGTGCTGGAAGAAATTTTTTCCGGTCCATAAAGATGAAGGGGCTTTTGTTGTGAATTTAGGGGTGCTACTCTATGACATGAAGCAATATGATGAGGCGATCCAGTATTTTCAATACGCTCTTAAACTTGGTTATGAAGAGCCTCTTGTTTTCAAGAATATTTTTTTAGCATATCAAGCCAAAAAAGATCCTGAGACAGCTAGGATATGGTATGAAAAAGGCTTGGCGTTGCATTTCAAAAATATAAATCAAAGTGACAGCTATGAATAATTTTAGTCAATGAGAATACGGCCAAAAAATTTAAGAATACGGCCAGATTTCACGAATATAGCTAGAATACGGCCAAAAAAGCTTGAAAAATGGCCGTATTCATGATAATATTGGCCGTATTATATAAAATAGTGGGTAGCTCGTGAATACCAAAGATAAAAAAATGGCCGTATTGCATAATATAACATTTCTCAATGTCACTGGACTTGTATCGTTTTAATTTAAACGCGGAGACGGGGATTCCCCGTCTCCGCGTTTAAATTAAAACGACTAAAGTGTATAGCAATCCTGAGGTTCTAGTTATTTGGAGTGTTAAGATGCGCAAGGTGCAAAGAGGTAAATAAAAAAATATAATTATTTCTTTATTTTGACGACATTGGACTAAAGCCCCGGGCTTTCTCGTCTAAAAGGTAAATCAACTATACGCGAAATAGCTGGAAGACTAGGTCATATGCCATCCAGCATTTGATTCATGCCTATTTAGGGGCTTTCCTCAAAGCTATAAAATGCGCTTACCCTCCTTAATTGGTCTAAATTACCTAAGCGGGTAAAGAAAAATTGGTTTTCTTGAGGAATAATACCTTCGACCAATAAGCCCACGCGCCGTTTATTGGATTTTCCCAAAAATTGTTTGGCAAATGTTAAAAATTGTTCATAGGAAAGGCTTTTTAACGCTTCTATCCGCTTGTTGATCCACTCAAAGTCTGCATGATATTTAAAAGCAAAGCGATATATTAACTCGCCCATCTCTTGGATGTTTTTTGCGGGATGCGACACATTATTTATCAAAGCATTTTTTATAATATTAAAGCGTTCTTCTGTTAGTTCGGTATTAATTTCTTGCAAATATCCTTCAATGAATAATTCGAAACGCGCTAGCAGATCGCGGGGATCATGGGTATTGGATTGGACGGCAAACAAATCGAAAAGTTCTTTTTCGATTTCTTCCCCGGCGCTAAAGACAATATAACCTGTTTGCTGCTTGGTGCGAAGCTGGGCAAAAAAGGGTTCGCTGATGGCCTGCATCAATATTTGCTGAGCTGCCCTTTTTTGAAAACTAAATCCAGGGCTTTCTATGGCTAAAAGAGCGGCATTTCCCTGAATTTTGAATTTATTTACGATAAAAAATGGACCTTTATCTTCAGGAAAGATGATCACTTCAATTTTGGGATGGTCTTTAGCAAGATATGGTTGACCTCCAACTTCTACAGGGATTTCTTGAGCGACTTCTCGGGCTTGCTTTTCGGTCATATTGCCAAACAGGATGCCTTGTACATAATTTTGTTTTAAAAATGATTGTGCAAATTCAGTATACCTGGCAAAGGTGATTTTTTTTATAGCCGCTGCTTTTTCTTTTTCAGTCGTATAAGTTTTATAAATCAAACTTTTCATCATTTCCGAAGCTTGCCGAATAGGGGTTTCTTTAGTGAAATTTTGATATTTTCGCAATAAGGCGCTTTTATAAATTTTATAATTTTGCTCGGAAGGCTGTTCTTGGAGACCTTTTAATATTTGGTCCAATAGAAGATGTGCATTTTCGCTATACCCTTCGATGGAGATAGCTATCCCATATTCCTTCCGGTCAATATTGAAGTTGAGCCCTGCCAACGCGGCTGGATAACTGATGGTGCTTAATTTTTCAGTTGCATTTTTTACAAACAGATCGGTTAGAACAACAGATTCGGCGTTGCCGAAATTAATATCCGGCGTTTTGATCTCAAATATCCAACTGATCTTGGGTTGTTGAAATTGGTCATCGGCAGCAAAAAAGATTTGGGCTTGAGGATTGTCAAAAATAAGAGAGGTGCTTGGAACAATAGGGTGTTCATTTTGGCCTTTTAACATGACATTGACGAGAGAAAGATGTTTCGGAATATAAGGATTTGGAACGGGTAAATCGATGTTAGGATGAGGTTTGGCTTGGCCCCAAGCTTGCATAGTTTCCTTCGAAATGGGTTTAATGCCATAAACGGCGCCAATCCAGGGTTCCTTTCGATCCATGTTCACACCTGTGACTGAAGAGGGAGCAACTACGTCGAAATGGCAATTTTCAGGAGTGAGAAATTCCAAAAGGTTTTGCACTTCTTTTGGATTAAACTTCTGAATCACTTGTGAATAAAGGGGGTAGCTGGCCATCTCCTCATGGGGAAGTCTCATGCCATGCTGCATGACAGTCGTAAAAGCATCTTGACGAGGCTGATATTGGTATTTGACCATGGCCATATGTTGGACTTCATCAAACACATAGGAGGGAATGCCTTTTTGCCTGAAAGTGGCTAGCCCTTGAAAGATCCTTTCAATGACAGTATCGACATTATGCACTCCCAGATCAGTCAATTCAATGTTAAGATAAAATTCATTGTTGTTCGGCCCTAGCAACGTGCTGCCGCAAGACAACGACTCGGCTAGATTTTCCCGTTTTAGTTGAGCCAGCAAGCTTTCTTTGCCTTCATGTCCTAAGACATAGCAGATTAAAGATTCAGGTTTTGTTTCAATCATATGAGCAAAAGATGCCGGAAGATCCCAAATAAGCATCAAGGAACGGATATTTTTGACAGGTTCGATATAGACCATCTCCGAGGAAGATCCTTTTGAAAAAATAGGAAGCAGCGAATCGGTTTGCTTCGAATTATGATTGGGAACATCTTTAAAATCCTGGACAACTAGATCTTTCAGTTTTTGAAGAGGTAGCGGGGAGATGACGACGAGCCGCATCAAATTCGCACTGTAATGATTTCGATACCATTCTTTAAGCGTCTGTTGAGAAACCTTAGATAAAGTGCCGGTATTCCCGATATTGAATCGATGATAAGGATGAAGAGAATATGCTAAATCTTTTAAAACAAAAATTTCGCGGACATCGTCGTTTTCGATATTTTGAGCATATTCTTGGTCTATCGCTTTCAATTCCCGTGCAACTCCGGAAGGATTGAATAAAGGTTCTTTAAAGAAGTTGGAAAACCGATCCAGTGCAATTTCAAAAGCATTGTTATCGATGGAGAAAAGATAGCTTGTAAAATCATTCGAAGTGAATGCGTTATTACTTCCCCCATGTTCTTTGATAAAGCGATCGTATTCGGATTCTTGCGGGTATTTAGCCGTCCCTAAAAAAAGCATGTGCTCTAAGAAGTGGGCAATACCGGGATAGGCATCTGGATCATCCCAGCTGCCCGCTTTAACAGACAGGGCTGCTCCTGATTGATCGGCGTTTGGATCAGAGATGATGTAAGCTTCCAAGCCATTGCTGAGTTTAATTTTAGCTGTCTTTGCTTCTGCTAAGGAAGGGGTAAGGATAGGGAGAGTTGCTATGTCCTTAATCGGAGTATAATCTTGGGTGTGTTCTGTTGAAAAGCTTGCATAGCAGAGAAATAAAAAAAACGTTGGAATGAAAGAGAGTTTTGTGATTGTTCCAGTCATATGTCCATGTCCTATAAGTAATTTTGTTAAACTAGTCGTAGAATCTAAGCGTTTCAGAAAAAAATATCTACATAAATATTTTAAGAAAATAAAGAAAGGCTGCATGCATGCACCCATGCCCGAATCAAACATAAAATCGTAAACGAGCCCGTGCCCGAGCCCGAATTTAATCGTAAACGAGCCCGTGCCCGAGCCCGTGCCCGAGCCCGTGCCCGAGCCCGAATCAAAAATAAAATCGGGCACGGGCTCGTTTACGATAAACAAAATCGGGCACGGGCACGGGCTCGGGCACGTTCACGATTAAATTCGGGCTCGGGCACGTTCACGATAAACAAAATCGGGCACGGGCTCGGGCTCGGGCACGTTCACGATTAAATTCGGGCTCGGGCACGTTCACGATTAAATTCGGGCTCGGGCACGTTCACGATTAAATTCGGGCTCGGGCACGTTCACGATTAAATTCGGGCACGAGAGTTGTCACACATTACAGTTGATATCTGAGAGCTGTTTGTACTCATTTTTGACGAGTTCCCAAATGAAATCAGAGCGTATTTTGCGTTTTTGACGTTTGTCCTTTATTTCATTACCGGGAAAATTAAGCATGTCTATTTCTTGGCCAAAACCAATGTGAATAGGAGTGCATTGGGTGTGCCGGCGTTCTCCGATCTCTTTTTCTACACTATTAGGAGGCGGCAACAAGTTGTATGTAGCTAGAGCCAGGGGATAAAAATGCGAGGGACGATCGGATTGCTGGGCTATCAGCCAAAACATTTCAACGCTTTGTGAATCAAACCGCGCCACTTCTATTTTGCCATTGGGACTAGGCCGGTCTCTGCCTCCGCTAGGGGCCACATAAATGCATTTACCCCCTTCAGCTAAAAGCTGGCTCATCTTTTTCATTGTCCGTTGATTGTGAATTAATTTCTCTTCTTTTTGTTCAGGGGGATTTTCAATGTGTTTTTTTGAAAAAATGCAGAGGAGGTTGCGTCCCATACTCAGAGGGATGGCCAGAGGGTCGCTGATGACGCGATGACCCGCAACAAAGATGATCTCTTCGGCCAGCTTTGGAAAAGTTTCCTCTAGGAGAAGGCTGATGGCTTGGGGATCGGGTTCCGTTTGATGATTGGCAAACAGAATGACATTATCTCCTTTCGAGAGTTGTTCTGATATACATTTCACTTGATTAAGTCCAATGACTTTGGAAGATTCAAAAATGATCAAAGGACGCAACATATCTAAACCCAATTGGTAGTAATCAATAGGCGAACGGAGGCGTTCATGATAAGGTTCAAAGTGAAAAGGATGGACGAGCTGATCGACTACTACATCCAAGAATTGTTGTAGAAAGGGATCATACTCCGCAATATCGTGGCCATTTTGTTTCACAGCTAAACTATAACTAATGTAGAATTTTATTAGAACTTGACTAAGTTTGTGAGGCAGTTTCTCACACTTAGTCAAAAGTTCTACTTTTGCTATGAAATTCATAAAACCCTTTGCTATAGCATGTTAACATTCAATTTTTTTATTGTTAATTGTCGAAACAAAGTAATAGTCGTTTAAATGCATGTTGTCATCAGTTTCAAAAGAGAGATGCGCATTCATCTCTTCGCCTACCTTCAATAAAAATTGTTTATCTACATGCTCGATGTAATGAGCGAGTTCAGGATGCATCACAAGCTTCAAAGCAAATTGTTGATGGATGTTGATCACTTTTTTCAAAGCTCTTTCAATTTCAATGGCAAGGCTTTCGTGGGTTTTAACAAGTCCGCTTCCAGTACAATAAGGACAGCTTGTGAAAATAGTTTGATGCAAAGAACCGCGGTTGCGCTGTCGTGTCATTTCGATCAAACCAAACTCGCTCATTCCTAAAATTGTGCATTTGGCAGAATCATCTTTCATGCAGTCTTTCAATTTTTCTAATATCCGTCGTTGGTTTTTGCGAAGGCGCATATCGATAAAGTCGCATATGATTAATCCGCCGATATTGCGCAAACGAAGCTGTCGAGCAATCTCTTCCGCAGCTTCCAAATTAATTCGGACTAAGGATTCTTCGACATCCGTTTTATTACCCGTGCTGCGGCCAGAGTTGACGTCTATTGTATACATCGCTTCGGTGCGATCAAAATAGAGATATCCGCCGCTGCTTAACCAAATTTTACGCCTTAAGGTTTTATCGATTTCTCTTTCCACATTAAATCTTTCGAACATGGGGACCTTGTCGCGATATAATTCAACCCGAAGAGGATGCTCGCTAGCATAACGGCTATAAAGGCGTTTGCAATATTGAAATGTTGCATAGTCATCGACCAAGACTCGATCAAAACGTTTATCGATCGCCGTCACAACCGCTCGTTTGATGAGGTCCGATTCGGCAAATAACAAAGCAGGTTCTGAAGATTTTTTAAAGTTTTCCATGATCGCATGCCATGAATTAAAAAGTTCATTGGCTTCATCAATCAGCATTTCCGGTGTGGCAAAAGAACTCGCTGTGCGGCAAATCAGGCCCATGTCTTTAGGCATTTCAAAAGAGCGGATGAATTTTTTCAATCTTTCGCGAGCCGTGCGGTCTTCGATTTTTCGGGAAACTCCTCGATGAGATGAGTTAGGAAGCAAGACTAAGTAACGTCCAGCAATAGAGACATTAGAGGTCAAACGCGCGCCTTTGGTACCAATAGGCTCTTTCACCACTTGCACTAGAACCATCTGGTCAGGTTTCATGAGTTGTTCAATGGCCAGATTCTGCTGTTGTTTATCATCTAACGCTTTAATGTCATAATCCAGATCGAAGTCCATATCATAGACTTGTTCAAACTTTTTGGTATTTTCAATAATGTCGGATATATGGATAAAACCATTGTCTCCTTCATTAATATCGATGAAAGCTGATTGAATATTGTGGAGAATGTTTGTTACTCTGCCGCGATAAATATTGCCTGTAAGCTGCCGCTCTTTTTTGCGTTCGATAATGAGGTCGTGCAAATGACCATTTTTTAAATGAGCATAGCGTATTTCTTTGGATTCTATATTTAAGAGTATCTCTTGCATTTGTCACCTTGTCGTCTAAAAACAACGAAAGGCTTGTGCTGCACGTTACATTAAGTGGCCTGCATTAAATGCAGTTTGTTGTGAAAACTTCAGTTTACGATGCTTGAAATCAACGCATTAGATAGTCGAACCTCTTCATTTTCAACTTTTTCTTTTTTTATAGTATAACTGACGTTAGGAAGTGTCCTTAACACGTCAGGATAGCATAGCATAAAATTTAACGCATTTACCACATTTGCAAATCGCTAGCGCTCGCCTTTTGTCTAAATTCCAATAATTGTTGCAGTGGATTCATCAATTGGAATCACTTTACTGCTTGAAAACAAGCATACGCAATCACAGTAATCTTTGCCACTAAAAAGTGATTATTCAAGCTCCTCTTTTTTCTTTTCTTCGGATTTTTTTTCATCGGATTGGTTTTCTTCCGGGATTGTGGGATCCTTGTGGTTTTTGAAGGTGTTATTAAAATTCTTCATAAATTCATCGAGAGAAGAAATGGTATTGAGCATGTTTTCGACTTTTTTTATATATTTTGTTAAAGAAGTTTTTTTTGGTGATACTAGAAGCATCATTTTTGATTTCTGAGCAGACTTTTTGGATTTTATCCAAACTTTCAAGAGCACTCTTGTAACTAGTGGATGCGTTGTGCCATTCATTATTAAATGGAGAGGGAATGTATAAATCCATCGGTAACTTGCGATTAGATAGGTTTTCATTAGGGAGGCTATCCGAATTTTTAAATTGGATGAACCAAAGAAAGCGAATTCCAGGAGAAAATGGTTTAAATGAAAATGTTTCCATATTAACACTTCAATTACATGGCTACTATTATTATAAAAACTATTGAAAAATTACACAACTGTTTAATAGTGAATTTCATTTAAGATTAAAAAAAAAGTCTTAAAAGCGGCACTTTCTTATCCCAAGGCTTGAATTTGCTGGAAAAAAAAGAATGGTTGAGGTAAAGTTATCCTTAAATTATGCTCCATAAACCGCTGAACTATTATTGAAGTTATATCATGGATGACTCCTTTAAGATTTATGTCGAGCAGCTGCGTGAAGGCCACATCGAAAAAATCGAAGAAAGCTTTCCTCCCGACTTTTTAGGGGTGCATGAAAAAGACCTTGATTATCAAGACCCGGTCATCGTTAACGGAGAGGCCTATTTGGCTGAGGATGAACTGGTAATAAATTTGAATGTTTCCACACAGGCTGTCCTTCCTTGCGTCATCTGCACAGAACCTGTTAAAGTAGATGTCCAGATTCAAGGGTTCTACTATGCGATGCCGGTAGCGGAAATTAAAAGTGGAATTTTTAACTTCAAAGAAATGCTTCGAGAAATCGTCATTTTGGAGTCCCCGGCTTTTGCCGAATGTCAAGGAAAATGTCCTCGTCGAAATGATGTGGCTAAATATTTTAAGAAAGAACTCCCAGGAGAAGATAAATCGGAAGAAGAAGGATATCATCCTTTTTCGGATTTAAAATGGGATAAATAAGAAAAACTATAATTGATATTACGAGGAGTAAGAACTCATGGCAGTACCACGCAACCGTTTGTCAAATGCGCGCAAAAATTCTAGGCGGGCGCAT
>Ga0206843_10058_pt3 | contig 36565 bp, 24 predicted proteins | sample Alteio_BWOrgCont_21_FD_152869 | JGI IMG/M metagenome (GOLD analysis project Ga0206843, IMG submission 152869) | Enriched cells from forest soil in Barre Woods Harvard Forest LTER site, Petersham, Massachusetts, United States -... | ecosystem: Environmental > Terrestrial > Soil > Temperate forest >...
ATAGAAAAACGGCGGCGTGTCAGGTGCTTTCCAAAACGGAACGGCGTAATCCGCTCAACATTTTGCCCTGTTCTTCGGCGGCGGCATAAAGACGTTTGAAATCTGCCTCAGAGAAGAAACCCTGCCGCTGGCCGATAAAAGATTGTGAAACCACTGCAAAAAGCGACCCGGTGGCAATTTCCAAAAAACGAGCATAGTCGTTTTTGGAACTGCACGCCGCACCCTCAGCGATGTTGGAAGAAACCGAGACAGCCGCGCGTCGCATTTGATTCGTCGGCCCAAATCTTTCGTCCGACGGAAAGTTGCAGGTCATTTCATAAACCAGATCGGCAAATACAATTGCCTTTTGCCATGTCTCCAACTTCTCAAAGTTAAACATCCAGAAAGTTTGCTCCTCCGTCTATCAACCATCAACTATTAACTATCAACTAATTCAGGGGTTCACCGTTTCCTTATAGACAAATTTGCCATCCTTGATTCCGATAATAACCGCGGGATTTTGGGCGTCGCGATTGGCGTCCAGCGTGGTCTTGCCGGTCACGCCGTCGAGGTCCTTGAGCGTGGCCAGGGCGTCGCGGATTTGGGGGCCGTCGGTGGAATTGGCGCGCTTGATGGCGTCCACCAGCGCCAGCACCGAATCGTAACCAAGGGCGGCCATGGCATCCGGGGTGGCGCCGAACTCCTTTTGATAGTCGGCCACGAATTGTTTTACTTTCGGCGTATCCTGGTCGGGTGAAAAATGGGTGGAAAAATAACAGCCATCGAGGGCCTGTGCCGCGCCCGGCCCCTGAATTAATTCCGGGGCTTCCCAGCCATCACCGCCAAACAGCGGCACGGCAATTCCCAGTTCCCGTGCCTGCAATGCGATCAGCGTGACCTGTCCGTAATAGCCGGGAACGAAAATAGCCTCGGGATTTTCAGCCTTGATGGCCGTCAATTGCGCCCTGAAATCCTTGTCATCTTTGGTGAATTTTTGTTCCGCTATAATTTCACCTGAACCGGCCGTGAAGGCTTTTTTAAAAAAGTCAGCCAGCCCCACGCTATAGGTGGAGCCCACATCGGTCATGAGGGCCACACGTTTTACGTTCAAAGTTTTCAGGGCAAAATTGGCCATGACGGTGCCCTGAAACGGATCAATAAAACACACGCGGAATATGTAGTCGCCGATTTGGGTGACCTTGGGGTTGGTCGAGGAAGGTGAAATTTGCGGGATTTTAAACTCCTGACAGATGGAGGCGGCTTCCAATGAGCGCGTGGACGCGACTTCGCCAAGAATGGCCACCACCCGGTCGCGGGAGATTAATTTCTTCACGGCGGTGGCGGACTCGCCGTCTTTCGATTGATCGTCCTCGGTATGCAGCTCCAGTTTCTTGCCCAAGACACCGCCAGCGGCGTTGACTTGTTCCACCGCGAGTTTGGTGCCATTGTCGGAAGAACGTCCGAACGCCGCCTCGCTTCCGGTGAGGGAGGCGAACTCGCCGACTTTGATGGTGTCGCCACCACCGGACTCGGACGAGGGTTTGCAGCCGGCGAGCCAAAGCACGGCTGCGGCGGCGACCAGAAATTGTCCATGCCAGATTTTCATAATTGTGACCAGAATTGATTGTGACTTGCGCGCCGTTCCGCGCGCATCCGCAGGCTAGGAAATTGGCCGCTGACTTTCAACCCTGTTTCCGAAGGACGATCAACAGCCTTCGTTCACAAAATGGTTTGACAAAGCGGCCCCCCGTACCTACCGTTCGGTAGGTTTATGACCAAACCCGCGCCTCATTCCGACACCCGGCAGCATCTGCTCCGGGCCGCGCTCAAGCATTTTGCCAACAGCGGCTATGCGGCCACGTCGGTGCAGGACATCGTGGACGATGCCAAACTCTCCAAGCCGGCGCTGTATTATCATTTCAAGGACAAGGCCGGGTTGTTCCAGGCGCTGGTGCATGAAGCGCATGATGAACGTTACCGGCTCCTGTGCGCGGCGGCGGAAAGCCATACGGGCATACGCGCGCAACTGGAAGCGATGCTGGCGACGTTGTTCGGCTATTTCCGTGAAAACCGCGAACTGATGCGGATTTCCTTTGCCACCATGTTTGCCGCGCCGGGCGAGGTGCCGGAGGACGCGGATTGCGCGGAGAAGTGCGAGCGGAATTTTGAATTTGTCCATTCAGTCATCAAACAAGCGCAGAAAAACGGCGAATTGGACAAACATTTTGACAGCCAGGAACTGGCCATGGGTTTTTACGGCCAGGTAAACTTTTACCTCGTGGGCCATTTGGTCTGCGAAGACTGCCAGCCGGACCAGTTGACAGCCGGGCGGATTGTGGAATTATTTCTGGCCGGTGCCGGGCCAAAATCCGGTGCAACCAATTCCAAGAAATCTACCAAAGGGAGAAAATGATACGCAAAATACTCGTCGGCTTCGTGATTGTTTTGGTGGTCCTCGGCGCGCTGGCCGCGGTGAAGGTGATGCAAATAAAGACCATCATCGGCAGTCCCTGGCCGGCGCCGTCCGAAACCATCTCCACCGCCGTGGTGCATGAGGAGACATGGCAGGATACGTTAACCGCAGTCGGGTCGGTCACCGCCTCGCAGGGCGTGGTCGTGGCGCCGGAAATCGCGGGCACGGTGAGTGAAATTGACTTTGAATCCGGCGCCGAGGTAAAGCAGGGCGATCTGTTGTTGCGGCTCGATACTTCGTCAGAAGAAGCGCAGTTGCGGGCCGCCGAGGCGCAGGCGGCCTGGGCAAAAATCAACGCCGAGCGGGAACAAAAATTGACGGCCGACAAAACCGCCTCGCAATCTGAGCTGGACCAGGCGGTGTCCACTTGGAAACAGGCCGATGCCAACGCTGATAACATCCACGCGACGATTGACAAGAAAACCATCCGCGCGCCGTTTGCGGGCAAATTGGGCATCCGCCTGGTCAACCTGGGCGAACAGCTTGACGTGGGCAAGGGCATCGTGTCGCTGCAATCGCTCTCGCCGGTGTTTGTTGACTTTTCACTGCCGCAGCAGGAATTCGCGCAGTTGAAGACCGGCCTGAAAGTGCGCGCGGTTGCCGACTCGTATCCCACCAATCAATTTGAAGGCGAAATCTCGGCCATCAATCCGGATTTGGACGAGGCCACGCGCAGCGTGCGCGTGCGCGCAAAATTTGACAATGCCGACGAATTGCTGCGGGCGGGCATGTTCGTGCGCGTCACCGTGATTTTGCCACAGGAAAGGCCCGTGCTGGTGATTCCCGCCACCGCCGTTTTGAGCGCGCCCTTTGGCGACTCAGTTTTTATTGTGACGCCAGACAAGAGCGGCACCAATCTCGTGGTGCAGCAGACGTTCATTCGCACGGGCCGCACGCATGGCGATTTTGTGAGCGTTGAAAGCGGCCTCAAGACCGGCGACCGGGTGGCGACCTACGGGATTTTTAAATTGCGCAACGGCATGAATGTCGAGGTAAACAATGATTTGACGCCCAAGGCGTCGGAAACGCCCACTCCACCGAACAGCTAGGGCTGCATGAAATCCTTCACCGATATTTTCATTCGCCGGCCGGTGCTGGCGGTGGTGGTGAGCCTGCTGATTCTCCTGGCGGGCTTGCAAGCCATTCGTTCCCTCAACGTGCGCCAGTATCCGCGCAGCGAAAACGCGACCATCACGGTGGCAACGGTCTATGTGGGCGCCAGCGCGAACCTGGTGCGCGGCTTTGTGACCGTACCGCTGGAGCGCTCGATTGCGGCAGCGGACGGAATTGACTACATGGAGTCGGCAAGCAAGCTCGGGCTTTCAACGATCACGGTGCATCTGCGGTTGAATTATGATTCCAAAAAAGCGCTCGCCGAAATTGGCTCCAAGGTGGACCAGGTGCGCAACGACCTGCCGCCCGAGGCGGAAATTCCCACGCTGACCATTGCCACCGCCGATTCGCAATTTGCCTCGGCGTATCTGAGCTTTTCCTCGGACATTCTCGAAGCCAACCAGATTACAGATTATCTGACGCGGGTCGTGCAGCCGCGATTGACCGCGATCGAAGGCGTGCAAAAGGCGGACATCCTTGGCGGGCGCACCTTTGCCATGCGCATCTGGCTCAAGCCGGAGCGGCTGGCGGCATTCAACGTCAGTCCCAACGAGATCCGCCAGGTGCTGGCGGCGAACAATTTTCTTTCCGCCGTTGGCCACACGAAAGGCTCGCTGGTGCAGGTGAACTTGACAGCGAACACGGATTTGCGCTCGGTCGAGGAATTCAAAAACCTGGTGGTGCGCCAGAACGGCGACCAACTGGTGCGGTTGCGGGACATCGCCGACGTGGTGCTGGGTGCGGAGGATTATGACAGCGAGGTGCGCTTCAGCGGCGAACGCGCGGTGTTCATGGGCATCTGGGCGCTGCCGAATGCCAATTCGCTCGATGTCATCAAGGCGGTGCGCAAGGAAATGGACGGCATCCAGAAAGAGCTGCCCACCGGCCTGACGGCACGCGTGGCTTACGATGCCACGCAATATATTTCCGACGCGTTGCATGAGGTGATCAAGACATTGGGCATGACGCTGGCGATTGTGTCGGTCGTGATTTTCCTGTTTCTGGGCTCGTTCCGGTCGGTGTTGATCCCGCTGATCGCCATTCCGCTCTCGCTGATTGGCGCGGTTTTTCTGATGCAGGTTTTGGGCTTTACGCTGAACCTGCTCACGCTGCTGGCCATCGTCCTGGCCGTGGGCCTGGTGGTGGACGACGCCATTGTCATTGTCGAAAATGTGGAACGGCACGTCCGCGAGGGCAAAACGCCGTTCAACGCGGCCCTGCTGGGCGCTCGTGAACTGGTGGGGCCGGTCATTGCCATGACCGTTACACTGGCAGCGGTTTATGCGCCGATCGCCTTCCAGGGCGGGTTGACCGGCACGCTGTTCCGGGAATTTGCGCTGACGCTGGCGGGTGCGGTGTTTATTTCCGGCATCGTGGCGCTCACCTTGTCACCGGTGATGTCGTCGGTGTTGTTAAGCCATGACCGCGATGAACGCGGCCTGGTCGGTCGAATCAATCGCGGCTTTGACCGGCTCAGAAATTTTTACGGGCGCGTGCTGGACTGGACCCTGGCGCGGCGGCCAATGGTTTATACGGTCTGGATTGGACTGACTTTGCTGGTGGTTCCGATGTTCAACATGGCATGGCAGGCGAAGGAACCCGCGCCGGCCGAGGATCAGGGCGTCATTTTCGGCGCCTTGGAAACGCCGCCGGATGCAACCATTGAACAGATTTCTTATTTCGCCGACGCGGCCGGCACGGCCTTTGCGAAAATTCCCGAGCACGAACAGATTTTTCAACTGACGTTTCCGGACTCGGGTTTTGGCGGGATGGTGCTCAAGCCGTGGGGCGTGCGGAAGCGGACGGTGTTCCAAATCCTGCCCGAGGCGCAGGCGATGGTGAACAACATTCCCGGCATTCACACTTACATGATTACACCGCCCCCGCTGCCGACGGGCGGGGAAAATTTCCCGGTGAACCTCGTCTTGTCCGCAACCGCCGAACCGGATCAGATTTTAGATTTCGCGCAGCAGTTGCAACAGTATTGCGCGACCAACGGCATGTTTGCCTTTCCGCCGCAGATTGACACGAAGCTGGACCAGCCGGAGTCCGAGCTGGTGATTGACCGGGACAAAGTGGCCGCGCTGAACCTCGATATGCAAAGTGTCGGCTCGGATTTGGGCGCACTGGTTGGCGGTAATTATGTGAACCGCTTCGATTTTGCGGGCCGGAGTTACAAAGTCATACCCCAGCTTCAACGTGGCGCGCGGCTCACGGCGGACCAGTTGGAAAGCACCTACGTCCGCGGGCCGACGAACCAGATGATTCCCGTCAGCACGTTTGCGCACCTGGAAAAACATACCACCCCGCGCGCGCTGAACCGGTTTCAGCAATTGAACTCCGTCAAGTTGAGCGGCGTGGCGATTGTGCCGCTGAATACCGCCTTGAAAGCGCTCGAAGACAAATGCGCCACGCTACTGCCGAGCGGCTACAAGCTGGATTACACCGGCGACTCGCGGTTTTTGCGGACGGAAGGCAATCAATTCCTGCCGGCGTTTGCGATGGCGGTCTTGCTGATCATTTTGGTGCTGGCGGCGCTTTTTAACAGTTTTCGCGACCCGTTCATCATCATCCTGGGCTCGGTGCCGCTGGCAATTTTCGGCGCATTGATTTTCTGCTTTTTGAAAATGCCGAATCCAAACATCCCGTACTGGACGAACGGCTGGACTACCACGATCAATATTTATTCCGAAGTGGGGCTCATTACGCTGGTAGGGCTGATTGCCAAAAACGGCATTCTCATTGTGGAATTTGCCAACCAGCTTCAGCGGCAGGGCCGCAACAAAATGGAGGCGATCCATGAGGCGGCCATGCTGCGGCTCCGGCCGGTGCTGATGACCACCGTAGCCACCATTGCGGGTAATTTTCCGCTGACGCTGGTGACCGGCGCAGGCGCGGCGGCGCGCAATTCCATCGGCATTGTGCTGGTCAGCGGCATGACCATCGGCACGCTGTTCACGCTGCTGGTCGTGCCATCCATTTACATTTTAATCGCCAAGGACCACGGCGGCGAATCTTCCAAAAACACGGGAGAAATGATACCAGTGCATGAATGAGACGCCTTCGCCCACGCCGCCCACGCCCGTAGTCAAAGCCGTCCCCAGTTCGGCGGCAAAATTCCGTTCGCCGGTATTCGTCTGGCCGGCGGCCATCGTGCTGGTGCTGCTGCTGTATTTTGGCATCGCTTATGTCGCGGATATTTTCACGCATGAATCCACGGATGACGCGTTCATTGCGGGCCACATAACTTCCATTGCGCCGCGCATTTCCGGGCAGGTCATCGCCGTTCACGTGCTGGACAACCAGATGGTGCATTCGAATGATTTGCTGGTGGAGATTGATCCGGCGGATTACGCCATTACCGTCGCGCAAAAACAGTCCGCCGAGGTGTCGCAGGTTGCGAATTTCCGCACGGTGGTCGCCGCGTATGAGTTGATGATGGCCAAGGTGGACACCGCCGAGGCCACGGCCCGCAAAGCGCAGGCGGACGCCGCGGCGGCCGAATCCAGCGCCAAAATCGCGCAGACCAATTTCAACCGTATGGAGGATTTACTGAAACAAAAGACGGTTTCGCAGCAGGAGTTTGACAACTCGCAGGCCGCCAACACCACGGCGCAGGCGGATTTCAAGTCCGCGCAGGAAACGGTGGAGGAGGACGATTCCAAGGTGAACGAGGCGCAGAAGCAGGCCGACGCGGCGTTCGCAGAAAAAGACATGGCTTTCTCGCAGGTGAATGAATCGCGGACGAACATTGCGGCGGCGCAGTTGAATCTCTCTTACACGAAGATTTTTGCGCCGACGGACGGGCGGGTGACGCGCAAGGCGGTGGAAGTGGGCGATTATCTGCAGGCCGGCCAGCAAATCATGTCCGTTGTGCCGGAGGAAGTGTGGGTGGTGGCGAACTTCAAGGAATCGCAGTTGAAAAACATGCGGCCAGGCCAGCCGGTGACGGTGGCGATTGATGCGCTGGGGGGACGCGAATTTGCGGCGAAGGTGGACAGCGTGCAGGCGGGCAGCGGCGCGGCTTTCAGCCTGTTGCCGCCGGAAAATGCGACGGGCAACTACGTGAAGGTGATCCAGCGGGTGCCGGTGAAAATTGTGTTCACGGAGCCGCTGCCGGCCGATCATGTGATTGGCCCAGGCCTGAGCGTGACGCCGAGCGTGGAGGTGAGCAAGTTCACACTGCCGCAATGGGCGAGCGCGTTGCTGGCGGTGGTGCTGGCGGGGGTGGCGGCATTTGTGTTTTTGGCGATGGGGCAGCGGAAGTGATTTTAGGTTAGTGGATGGATTTGTGGGATTATCTGGCCGGGAACATGAATGGGGCATTTTGCACATAGAATACTAGATTGCGATTGGGTGGCCCAAAAGCCTTCTTGACAGGACTAACAACGGGCGTGAGCATTATCTAAAATCAAATGCACGTTTCTAGTCCAAACCATGACGACTTTGTAGTTAGCAGTTATCCAGTCAAAGTGACCGTGGGAGAACTGAAATCATGGATTGCGCTAAATGATGGTGCATCCAAGAAAAGCCTAATTGATTTCATATATAATCGCCTCAATTATAGATATATTGAGCCGTTGCTACACTTTGTTCCGGCGGAGTACAAAAGTGGCTTTTTGATGATGGCGTCTGCTTGCTTAATGATTGAGACGTTGGAATCGTTTTATGCAGGAAAGGACGAAACGGAGTGGCGTGACGGCGGGCCATCATTTAAAAGATTCTTTGAAAGGGAGTGCGCTTTTTTTCCGGGATTTGCAGACGATGGAGTTGATTTTTATGTTAATGTGCGATGTGGCATTCTTCATCAGGGAGAAACGAAAGGCGGCTATCGTATTTTAAGGGACGACGGGCCGCTTCTCGACCCCAATGGAAGAACGATTGAGGCAAATAAATTTTTGAAAGCTCTAAAAGGTTGCCTCGACAACTATATTAGCGACTTGAGAGCGGCGTCGATTTGCGGTTCGGAACGATGGACGAACGCAGTGGATAAGATTAATTTCATCTGCGAAAATTGTAAAAGGTAGATTTCCCGCATCGGAAGAAAACCGTCAACGTTTTTAATAAAGGATTCGGGTTCAAGTGATATCGGGTGCATACGCATCTCAATCCCATAAGGCCGATTTTTGTGCAGCACTTCGAAGAATTTATCCAACGTCGCAACGAAGTCTCGACCATGTTCGTAGTCGGTTGGATAAAAACGAGAAAATTCAAACATGATGATTCCGACCTACGAACGAATGGCCTCAGATACGTTTTTCTTTAGAACCTCTTGCCCGAAATTCATGCTCCCTCGCATGAAAACCACTTTTTTCACCATGGCACCAAATATCTTCATTAATATTCAATCTTGGAAGAGCAACTATTTCGCTTGCGCGAGTCTTTGCATTTTGGCCATACTATTCAGAACGAAAGCATAGCAAAACAGAATTTATGGTATTTTGTGGGTTTGGCAGGCGACGGGACGACGCCACAATTGATTTTCACGAACATCTGAAAAGACTGGTATTCCATTGCACTGTATGCGTCTCAACACGCGCCGCAGGGTACGGGTTTAAACCATTTTCAAAATTGCGCCTCGTTCTCCCGTGCAAACGAGTTAAACCATAACTTTTCACATCGTCGGCGACAGGAAAGGCGGGCGTGAAGAACCATCGACGCGATCGGTCAACGACTTGGGCCGAACGTCGGTTTGGGCCCAAGCTTGGCGAGCCTTTGGGTTAAAAATTGCGGATTGGAAATTGCAGATTGGGAATTTGAAATCTAGGAATGGGGGGCTGGAGTGCGGAGTGCGGAATGCGGAGTGTCCGACTTCGTCTGATTAGGGCGCGAGCAGCGGGATGGCTTCCTGCCCGTTCTTGCGGAAGAAACGGAAGTGGCTGTCGGTGGTGCAAACAGCGGCATCGGCGTGAATTTCCGCCAACCGCACCACGCACGCATCGGCAAAATCCATGGGCGCTTCGACGTAGCGATCCGTGAGCGAACGAATGGCCGGCAATTCGCCCCCGAGCGAAATCACGTTCAAGCCACCGCTTTCGACGAATTCGAGCACTTTACCGGGCCGAACGCCTTCCTTGGCCACGAGGTGGCAGACCTCGGTGAGAATGGCTTCACAGACGAGGGCACCCGGTTTGACCTGGGTGAAGGCCTGGCCGGCCCAGAAATGGTGCTCATCGCGGGGACAAAACCAGGCCACGAGCGGTCCGGCGTCCATGATGATGCGTTTCATTTCCCGAAGTCATCCATGTGCCGCTTGTTCGTGGAAAGATCCGTGTATTCACCGCGCCCAATTCCTTTGAGATGGGCCACACGGTCAGCCAATGAATCAGCGCCCGCTCCGGCTCCAGGCAACGCAACGCCTGGGCTCGCGGTGCCACTGTTGGCAACGACCGGAAGCGGCGTGATGATGGTGAGCAACGCGTGTGCCTTGGCCGGAAGGGTCTCCGCGCCGGACGGATGCACACGGCCGTTTTCGAGTTCCACCTCAACGGTTTTGTAACTCATGGAGCTACTTTACCATTTTATCCGGCCACGGCAAGCCCTGCCGGCTTCGCGAACGCGGAGAGGGAAAATTATTTTGTGGGGCGTTTGGTGAGCCGTTGGGTTAAAAATTGCAGATTGGAAATTTGAAATCTGAGAATGGGAGGGGGGTGGAGTGCGGAGTGCGGAATGCGGAATGCGGAGTGGGGAATGGGGAGTGCGGAGTGTCCGCCTTCATCGGATTACGGCGCGACAAGTCCGCCTGCGTCTGATTACGGGGCGACGAGTCAGCGCTCATCCCATCGAAAGGCTGGCACAAACCACCGGGTTGGCAAACAATTTGATAATATTATTGACAATATATAATAAAGTCACTGCTGTCCGGTTAAAGTTAATTTTCAGAAATTAAATGTGATTTTCTTAAGAAATATGAAGGTCAAAATGGTAAACCGATTTCAAATCGATCACACCTGTGGACAAGGGTTTTACCCATATATCTATTGGTTGTATTCATATTGAATAAAACGCTTAACCGGACAGTAGTGAATAAAGTGATAAATATGGGTGTGACAGTTTAGTTCTTTGACAGGGGAGTTGCCTCGACTTCGCCCGGCTTCCGCCTTCGCTGCGCTACGGCGCGACAAGACGATGCGGCAAGACTTCGGCTTGGCAAGCCGGTCGAACCTCGACCTGGCAACGGGCTTCGGAGTTGGTGGTGTGCGGTAAATCTGGCGTTTTGAGGGTTTCAGGGTCAAGATTTGTGATATAAGATGTTGCGGGATAAACATCTCCGTTGTTGACCCCGAAAATGGGTGAAAATACGCTTTTGCAAGTGGTTGGTTTTCAGTTTATTGCAAAAGCGATCAGACTGAATCCGACTCAATCAAACCTAATCAAACCTAGCAGCTTAACCGCAGACCCGCTGCGACGGTGCGACAGCGCGGCGAGTGAACGCGGATGGACGCAGATTTGGGCCAGGCAAGGCGCTGCACGCTTTGGTCTGGCGGAACGCTGCGAGTTGGGACAACTCGCGGTCCAAGACGAGCGGTTCGAGGAACTTGTAGAGTCGCCGCTACAAAGGCTAATCCGACTGAATCCGACTGAATCAAACCGAGCCGAACCTCGGCTTGGCATTGGGTGCGGATTATTGGATTATTGGATTGGTGGATGGGCCAAACCTGGACTTGGCCGAACCTCGGCTGCCGTCGTTGGCGGCGCTCAGAGAGTCGCCGCTACAAGGTAAATCCGACTGAATCCGACTGAATCAAACCATGCGATGGCGGATTTGTGGATTGTTGGATGATTGGATTGCTGGATTGGTGGATGGGCCGAAGTCGGGTCGAACCTCTCGACTTGGGCCGAACCTCGCCTAAAAAAGTACCCCCGGGTTATTCCGGCGGTTTTATGCCGGGGACGATCTTGGCAGATGGCCAACTGCGCAGCGTCCTCTGCCATTTTGGATGGCGGCGCTCACCAGAGTCGCCGCTACAAGCCGAACGTCGGCTTTGCCAGTGGCAAGTTGGATTTCGGGTGAGGCGGCGCTTTACTTGATGGCGGGGGTGGTTCATTTTTTGCGCCATGGTTTTTACTTCCAGGAATCTTGATTGGTGGTGTGAGCGTGGCATTTTGGCGCTGGTTCTGGCGATCTTGGTGTTTGCGCCGCTGGCGTTTGGGGCGGTTTATGGGGTGGCGTTCCTAGTGGTGCAGGTGCTGGTGATGGGGGTGGCGGCGCTGTGGCTGGTGCGGTTGTGGGGCGGTCACAAGCCCAAATTGCTCTGGCCACCGCTGACATGGGCGGTGGTGGCGTTTGTGTTGTATGCCGTGGGGCGTTATTTCACGGCGGATGTCGAGTACGTGGCGAGACAGGAGTTGATAAGGATTTTGGTTTATGCGTTTGTGTTCCTGGCAGTGGTCAGCAATGTGTATGATCAGGAGGCGACGGAACTGGTGACTTATACGTTGATTGTCGTGGCGGCGCTGGCCTCGTCTTACGCGGTGACACAGTTTCTGCATCACTCGAACCGGGTCTGGAATTTGACGTCGCCGTATCCATCCCGCGCTTCGGGGACGTACATCAATCCGGATCATTTCGCGGGGTTTCTGGAACTGGTGTTGCCGCTGGCGCTGTCGTTTTTGATGGCGGGGCGGGTGGGGGTGGTGACGCGGGTTTTGCTGCTTTATGCGACACTGACGATCATGGGCGGGCTGACGGTGACGTTTTCGCGCGGCGGCTGGGTGGCGGCGACGGCGGGAATGCTGATGCTGTTTGGTTTCCTGTTGTGCCACCGGAATCATCGTCTGCGCGCGCTGGTGGTGTTGATGGTGCTGGCGGGCGTGGGAGGATTTTGCACGGAACATTACCTTTCCAATACCGTCGCCTTCAAGCGGCGGGTGGTCAAGGCCGATGAAAACGGGCCGCCGGTCTTGGACACACAAGCGCGGTTGCAAATGTGGGGAGCGGCGGTGCAAATGTGGCGGGACCATCCTTGGTGGGGCGTGGGGCCGGGCCACTTTGATTGCCGGTTCGGCGAATACCGGCCACCGGGGTTTCAACAAGACCCGGCGCACGCGCACGATGACTATCTTGAATTGCTCGCGGATTGGGGTGTGGCGGGCGGTGTGATAGTTCTTGGCGGTATGGGTATTTTTGTGTTTGGCCTCGCAAAGACTTGGCGGCACGTGCGGCGCGAGGAGGATGATTTTGGTTACGGGATGAGCAGCCGCTACGCGTTTTTTCTGGGCGCGGTGAGCGGTCTGTTTGCGCTGGCGGTGCATTCGCTGGTAGATTTCAACCTTCATGTGCCGGCCAATGCGCTGGCTGGCGTGGCGGTGCTGGGGTTGCTGGCCAGCAACCTGCGATTCGCGACGAAGCGGTATTGGGTGCGGGCGCGGCGACCGTTGCAATGGGCATTGACCGGGGTGTTGGGCGGGTTGGTGGTCTATTTTTCAGCCCAAGCCTGGCGGCGCGGCGGTGAGATTGTATGGACAACGCGGGCGGACTTGCTGCCCAAATACTCAACGGAAGAGGCTGTTGCGCGGCAAAAAGCCCTGGCTTGGGAACCGAAAAATTATGTGAACGTCTATAAAGTGGGCGAATGTTACCTTAACCAAAGTAAGGATGGCGGCGATGATTATGCCAGTTTGGCGCAAACGGCGCTCACCTTTTATGCGCAGAGCATCCGGCTGAATCCGTATTACGCCTATTGCCAGTTGGGTTCGGGGAGCTGTTTGGACTGGCTGGGCCGGCATGGCGAGGCGGAAAAGTATTTTGGCACTGCCGAAACGCGCGATCCGAACAACAATTTCATAGTCGCCAACATCGGCTTGCATTACGTGCAGGTTGGCGACTATGCCGCAGCGCGCCAGTGGTTTATCCGGGCCGATAAACTCGCCAATGGGCAGAACCAAATTGCCATAAATTACATTTACAATATTTGCCAGCCTAAACTGGAGCAAAAAGCCTCCGGACAGCTTCCCATGAGCCTCTTTTATAATGGAAAAGACAATTGACAAGTTCATTGGCAGGAGGATATTATTGAGCAAGTAAAGATCCGAGACCGAGATTTTATGAAAAAACTTCAAACTCTCCTGGCCATCGCCGTGGGCGGTGCCCTTTTGAACGTTGGCCTGTCCGCTTCGGCCCAACCTGCCAAGCCCGGTTACGCCACGATTATTCGTGTCAAGGGTGAGGCGAGCTATTCGCTGGACAACGGCACTCATAAGTATCCCCTGATCGCCGGAAAATTTCTGGAGGCGGGCGCGACCATTTACACCGGTGATGACGGGGTGGTGGACCTTGTGTTGGGCAAGGCCATTGATCTGCCCCAGGCCAAGTGGGTGCCGGAACGCGTTTCGCTGTCAGTGGATTCGCCGGTTCGTGGCTTGACTACCTACCGGCCTTCGGCCGAGCAAAACGCGGTGCGGGTGATGTCCGACAGCACCTTGGTTATTGACAAGCTTACGACGGTTTCTTCCGGCGCTGATACGGTGAGCGACACGGAACTCGATTTGCAAAAGGGAGGCATGTATGCCAGCGTCAAAAAACTCTCTCCTGCTGCCCAGTATCTGGTGAAGACGCCGACCGGCATCGCTGGCGTGCGCGGTACGGAATTCTCCATCACACTTAACGCTGATGGCACTATCAAGAACGTCGCGGTTTACAAGACCGTCAATGATGACGGCTTGGTTCTGGCCATTACATCTGCCGTTGGCGCCACCCAGACCTTTCTGATCAAGGATGGTGAAATTTGGGAGCCCGGCAATCCCAACCCCGTACCGATTACGCCACAACTCCGGAGCGTGTTAAACGAGGTTTTTGCGGCGCTGCGGACGCCTTATTATCAGTTGGTCAGCTATGATTATGACCGGACCACGACCCAGGAATCCACAGATTTTGGTTTCTAGGCCGCATTTGCCCACCGGATGCGGTGGAAGAAATCTTGATTTCAAACCAGAGCAGCCTTGAGTTGCTCTGGTTTTTTGTTTAATCCCACGGCGTGAAATTCACACGCCCCAAACGCGCGCCGGTGGCGCTGGCCATTATCGTGTTGGGGCTGGTTTGCGGCTTGCGCTTGATCAACCCCGACTTCTTGGAGCGGATGGAGCGCATGACCTATGACCTGCGCGTCCGCACGGCCCAGAAGTTTCCCGCGCCTTGTGCGACAAATCTGGCTTTTGTTTCGATGGAGGACTCCAGCATTGCGGCCATCCGGCATGGATTGCTGGGACAGCCTTATGGACTTTACTGGCCGCGCCATGTCTATGGCCGGCTCGTCGAAGAATTGTCCGCGCAAGGCGCCAAAACCATCGCCTTCGATGTTTTGTTCGGCGAGTTGCGCCCCGACCACGCTGCGGTTCAGATGGCTGACGGCAGCATCATTGAATCCGACGATTTTTTCGCGCTCCAAATGCGCCGCGCTGGCAATGTCATCACGGCCTTCACCTCCTATGTGACACCGCCGGATTTGTTCGGCACCAACAGTCTTGCGCTCGGCGACATCTCCACGGAGAAAGACTCCGACGGCGTTCTCCGCCGCATCAAGAGTTTCAGTTTGAAATGGCATCCCGCCTTTAAATCCGCTTCCCACCAGCTTGGGGCTGACCTGGATCACGCCCGCATCGAGCCGGACAAAATCATTCTGCCGCTGCTCCAAGGAACCAATATCACTGTGAAGCTGGACCGCGATGGAAACTTTGACCTCGCAGATTTTGTGGGCGATGAAATTCCCCACGGCTGGAAACGCTACGACAAGCCATTTACGCGCGTCTGGGACCTGGGCATCGTCATGGCCGCGCAGCAATTGAACCTCGACCTCGATCATGCCACCGTGGATTTGCCGGGTGGAAAGATCATTTTGCACGGCACGAACGGCCTTGAGCGCATCATTCCCGTGGATGCCCGCGGCTATTTTTACATCAACTGGCAGTTGACGGTGACCAATCCAGCCATCCTCCGCGCGCCGGTCGAAGCCGTGCTCCAACAAGACATAGCGCGCCTGAATGGCCAGACCAACGGCCTGCGCGACGATTTCCGCGGCCGGTTGGTCGTCATCGGCTCGGCGGCGCAGGGCAACGACCTGAGCGATCACGGCGCGACCCCGCTCGAAAACGACACTCTGCTCGTCAGCAAACACTGGAACGTCGCCAACTCCATCATCACCGGGCGCTTCATCCACCGCGCGTCGCTGCCGCTGGAACTGGCGCTGATTGTTTTGCTTGGCGCTCTCACCGCCATGCTCACCTGGCAATTCCGCGCCATCGCGGCCAGCATTGCGGTTTTGCTTCTGCTGCTCGGATACACGGCGGCGGCGTTCGTCCTGTTCGTCAAGTTTCGCTGGTGGCTGCCGTTGGTTTACCCGCTTTGTGGCGCGGTTGTCCTGCAACATTTCGTGCTGCTCATCCATCAGGTTGTGTTCGAACAACGCGAAAAACGCCGCGTCAAGTCCGTGTTCTCCAAGGTGGTTTCCCCGAACGTCGTCAACGAACTGCTCGCCGCCAATCAGCTCTCGCTGGGCGGCGCGCGGCGCGAAGTCACCATGTTTTTTGCCGACGTTCGCGGCTTTACCTCGCTCACCGACCAGACCCAGGAAGCGATTGCCGAATTCGTCCGCCACAGCGACGTGGATCTGCTCGTGGCCGAAAAATACTTCGAGGAATCGGCCCGCGAAATGTTGGAGACGGTGAACCTCTATTTGGCCGCCGTGGCCGACGTCATCAAACAGCACGGAGGCACGCTCGACAAATACATCGGCGATTGCGTGATGGCGTTTTGGAACGCGCCCACTCCCAATGAAAAACACGCGCTCGACTGTGTCCATGCGGCCATTGATGCGCAACGCGCCATCCTGGCCTTGAACGAACGGCGGCAGGCGGAAAACCCCGCTCGCGATGCCGAAAATCGCGCCCGCCTTGCCGCCGGACTGCCGCCCCGGCCGATGAACGTGTCTTTGCAGCTTGGCACCGGCATCAACACCGGCCTGGTCACCGTCGGATTGATGGGGTCGGACCAGCACATTTTGAACTACACCGTCTTTGGCCGTGAAGTGAACCTGGCCAGCCGTCTGGAAGGTGAATCCGGCAGCGGCCGCATCATCATCAGCGACACCACCTACAACCATCTGCTGCGCGCCGCCCCGGCGCTGGCGGCAACGTGCGTGGAACTCTTTCCCGTCAAGCCCAAGGGCTTTTCGAGCCCCGTGCGGATTTACGAGGTGCCCTGGCAGCAGTATGAACACAAATAATTTGCCGATCAGTGTGAACTTCCGCCGGCGGCAGCCGCTGATGGTTTGACCTTCAGCAAAACAGCCCCATGGCGCGGCACGGAAAGAGTCAGGCTGCCGTTGAACGCGCCCAAATTCTTCCGCAGCCACAGGTCGCGCGCCTGAACGCTTTCCGGCAGGCCAACCGCCTTGAAACTTGCCGTAATGCTCATGGAGTGCGCGTCCAAATTGAACAAACCCACGGCGGTGCTTCCGTCAGCCAGCGGCTTGGTCCAGATTTGCACCGGCCCTTCCGGCCACGCGCAATGGCCCTGCACACCCGCGGCGTCCTGGTCCACGGCGAGGACTTCCGGGTTGGTCAGCAACTCGAGCGTGCTGCGGTCCATCGCCGTCAAATCGTTGCCGGCGAAGAGCGGCGCGGCGGAGATGCACCACAACGTCATCTGCGAGCGGTATTCATCCTCGTTCATTTTCCCGTTGCCGATTTCCAGCATGTCCGGATCGTTCCAATGCCCCGGCCCGGCATGTTTCTCCAGGCCGTTTTGCGCCAGGCCGTGAAGAATCATCGAATTGTAATTGTCAGAAATGTCGCCGGTCGTGCGCCACATCTGCCCGCCCGCCGGCCCGCCCCATTTCCAAACATCCTGCACTCCATACTGGCAAAGGCTGTAAAGGATTGGCCGGCCGGTCGCCTTCAGGTCATCCGACATTTTTTTGTACGCGGCCTGCATTTCCTCCGGCTTGTAAACCTCGTCGCCGCTGCACCAGTCATACTTCACAAAATCAATCCCCCACCGCGCAAACGTTTCGGCGTCCTGCTTCTCGTGGCCGTAGCTGGCCTCGTGGCCCGCGCAGGTTGTCGGGCCCGGGCTCGTGTGAATGCCCGCTTTGAGGCCCAGTCCGTGAATGTAATCGCACAGCGCCTTCATGTCGGGAAATTTTTCGGCGTTGGAGTGAAACACGCCATTCGTGTCGTGAAATCCTTCCCAGCCGCCATCAATCACCACGTATTCGTAACCGGCGGCTTTCAATCCGCTGGTCGCCATCGCATTGGCCTCGGCGCGGATGATGGCATCGTCAATCTCCAGCCGGAAGTGATTCCAACTGTTCCAGCCCATCGGCGGCGTCCGCGCCAGTTCCGGCTGTTGGGCCAAACCGGTTTGCGCCGCCAAAAGAAGAGCCAGAGTCAGAGACAAACCTGCCGGGAGTTTCGTGCTCATGGGAGTTATTTTTAATAAAGAAAAATCGGTCGTCTCCTCAAAAGTGACGGGTCGCCACGTTTTTTGTGTTCTTTTCTGTTCCAAATATGCGTAGCCAGGCCGAGGTTCGGCCAGGCCGGGCTCTTGCCGCGTCGTAGTAAAACGAAGACGGGTCGGCCCACTGCCAAGTCGAGGTTCGACTTTTTTACCCCGATTAGCCTGTATTAGCCTGGATTTTTGCATTTTTGCAGGGGTTTTGTGTGTTTTCAAACGGGCGATTTGTGTGGCCGTTAAAATTTCTATGGTCGGATTTGGTCGGATTCACCCGGATAGCCTCACGCTGTAGATTTAATTTTTTACCTTGAATAGGCTTGTGCCGTCACAATATTTCTATGGCTTGATTAAGTGCGATTAAGCTTGATCGGCAGGCCGGGCTTCGGTTCGTCCGCAAGAACCCATTGCCGCGTCGTCTTGTCGCGCCGTAGCGCAGCGAAGGCGGAAGCCGGGCGACGGAAGTAAAACGAACCCAGGGCAACTTCCTTGTCAAAGAACTGGCACGCCGACACTATCACATAGTAGCACTAAATACAATATATTTCTAAAATCGTTGACGAGCACATGGGCAGGCCTCCTCCGCCGTTGACGCAGCCCCAAACCCGCGCGGCCATCCTCCATCCTCAACCCTCCGCCCTTCGCCCCCCGCTTTTCGGCAACAAAAACGCCAGCGCCGCTGCCACCAGCATCCCGATCCCCAGCGCCGTGAACGGCACAGTGATCCCGCCGTATTCCTTCTTCAGCCAGCCCACAATCCACGGCCCCGCAAAGCCGCCGGTGTTGCCCAGCGCATTCACCAGGCCGATGACCGGGCCGAACACCGCGCGCGGCATCGTCTCCGTGGGAATGGCCCAAAATGGTGCGAGCGCGGCATACGGACCCGGTATGGCCAGGCACAAGAACCCATAGGACACCCAAAAATGCTCCCGCGTCAGCACGCTCAAAATCAGGCTGGTTCCGCTCAGGATATAAACCAGCGCCACGTGCCCGCGCCGCTCGCGGGTTTTGTCCGAATGCCATGAGTTCAGCACCATGATGACCGCCGTCAACGCATAGGGCGCGGCGAACAGAAAACCGTATTGCACCGGGCTGAAATTTTTCGCCTTCAATCCATCCGTGAAAAAAGTCATGCAACCGTACGCTTCCGAGTTGTGGAAAAAATTCATCACCACCATCACCAGAATCGTCGGCTGCAACAACCGCGGCCAGAATGGAACTTTTTCCACCGGCTCCAGTTGCGCCGCCTCCGCATCCAGAGTGCTTTCCAAAAAGTTTTTCTCCGCCGGCGAAATCCATTTGGCCTCGCGCGGATGATCGCTGATGAAAAACCACCACACCGGCAGCCACACAAACGGCAGCGCGCCCTCCAGGATCAGCATCGTCTGCCAGCCATACGCGCCCAGCAACCATCCTGTGACCGGAGCCGAGGCCACCACGGCCAGCGGCTGGCACAGGTTCCAAAACGCATTGGCCCGCGCGCGTTCGGCGCTGGGAAACCAGTGTGCCAGCAAAACGAGCGTCGCGGGAAACACGCTGCTTTCCGAGACGCCCAGCAAAAATCGCGCGGCCTCAAATTGATAAAACGTTTTGGCCAGACCACAGCCCAGGGCGCAGAGTCCCCAGAAAATCAGGCACAGGCTCACCAGCTTTTTTGCGCTCCACTTGCTGGCCAGATGGCCGCCGGCCATTTGCAGCAAAACGTAACCCAGAAAAAATATTCCTGCCGCCTGGCCCTTCATCCGGTCGTCCATGGCCAGGTCGTGCATCAACGATGAAATCTTCGGGTCCAGCGCCAGTGAGACATTCGTCCGGTCCACGTACGAAATGGTGTACATCACCAGCGCCACCGGCACGATGCGGAGCCACCGTTGTTGGAGCATGGCGCGGATGGTGTCCCAACCCGGCCCGCCGCGCAAAGATTATTCCAAGAACCATGGCAGCCGACGTGAGGAGGCTCTGTATTTTCTTCAATTGAGCCTCGTCACCTCGGCTGCTACGAACTTCGAAAAACACACCTGGAGCATTTCCATTTTTATTGTTGCCGCACAACTCGTCCCTCTCCCCTCGGAGGGGAGAGGGATTGAGGGTGAGGGGTGGTTAGTCTTGTGGTGTGATTTACTAGGAGAACCCAGTACGTTTGGAAAATTTCGGCTACAGTTTTCCCTGAAACGCTCTAATGCCCCAAAAAGACATCCGCCAGCGGGCCTTTTTGGGCTTGAATCATGGTGCCCACCCCGATGTTGTGGCGCGTGAACCAACCCTCCTTGGTTTCCAACACGAACTGGATGTCAGTGCGCGCCGCGACAACGGGGTTGGTGTCATTCTGCTCCAGGTGATGAATTTCCTGGATCACGCCATCGCGGGTGATATACGCGGCGGAAATGGATTCAGGACAATTCTTCATCCAAAAGCTGGCCTGCTGCGGGACGGGCAGCACGAACAGCATGGAATCGGTTTCCTGGATGTTCGTGCGGAACATCATGCCGGTCTGTTCTGCCTTGGGCGTGAGCGCCAGTTCGGCGTCAATCGCTTCCGCGCCGAGATACAGTTTCATCGTCGGTAACTTCGGTTGCGCCTCCGTCGGTTCGTCGTCCGCCACTGGCGCATTTGTCGTCACCGACAACGGCTGGGCAGGCGGAGGCTTATTACAGCCAGTCAAAACGCTGGCGGCGAGCAGGAGCGACAGGAATGCAACTCGTTTCATCGCCCCCAATTTGCCGGAGGAAGCTGCGGTTTTCAATCCCGGTTCGACGCCCACAACAATCTGCCGACAATAAATCGCAATCCACCGCCAGTGCCAATTGCCGCCAGGGTGTAGAATTTAACCATGAAATTGGCCCATTGCCGCCTCTTGCGGCGTCAACCGCCGCGTGCGCCGGGTTTGACATGCACCCGGGAAAGCTTATTTTGCCATAGTTGTGACTAATATTGAACAGCCTTCTGCCACCGTGCGGCTGGATGAACTGCCACCCCGGGTTTGCGCCGTGGTGCGCAGCATCGCCACTGACGACGAGGAAACGCAGCGTCTCAAGACGCTGGGCGTCTGCGTGGGTCGCCGGGTGGAAGTCGTCCGCACGGGCAACCCGCTCATTTTGAAGGTCTTCGGCTCACGGCTGGGCATCTCCGGCGAACTCGCCGCGCGCGTAAACGTTGAAGTCTGCACGCCCGGCCATTGCGCCATGCGCGAAAACCATGGGGAATGAGCGCATGCCACGATACAGTTGCTGAACTGCATCCGCACCACGCCTTCACCCTGGCGCTCGTCGGCAATCCCAACGCGGGCAAGACCACCCTGTTCAATGCTCTCACGGGCCTCCGCGCCAAGACCGCCAATTTTCCCGGCACCACCGTCGAACGCAAAGTCGGCCGGCTGCATCTCGACCACAAACAGATAGTGGTCGTGGATTTGCCGGGGCTGTACAGCCTGGACAGCAAATCACCCGATGAAAAACTCGCCGCCGACGCCCTGCAAGGCCGGCTCGACCATAAGGCCCCCGACGCCGCGCTGGTAGTGGTGGATGCTACCAATCTCGAACGGAACCTCTTTCTCGCCAGCCAGGTCTTGGAGCTGAAATGCCCCCTCGTGGTGGCGTTGAACATGATGGACATGGCGCGGCGCGACGGCATCCGCATTGACGTGGCGAAACTTCGCAAGGAACTCGGCTGCGTGGTGGTGCCCGTATCGGCCCGCAATGGCGAAGGCATGACGGAGTTGAAAAACGAGCTGAACCGGTTGGTCAACGGCACGATGCCTGAAGCGGCGAACCATGCGGACCCTCACTGCGCAGGCTGCACCGGCTGCACGTTTCAGGCGCGCTACGAATGGACCGAACAGGTTTCCACCAAGGTCATGGATGCCGCCATGGTCAAGCGTTCGGCTTGGACGGACAAGCTCGACGATTATTTCACTCATCCTGCCATCGGCGTGGCGGCATTTCTCCTGGTCATGGTGGGACTGTTCGCGCTGATTTTCTGGGTGGCGCAAATCCCCATGGACCTGATTGACCATTTGTTTGCCAGCATCCAGACATGGGCTACGTCGCTGATCCCGGCGGGCGATATTCAAAGCCTAGTGTCCGACGGCATTGTGGGCGGTGTGGGCGGCATCCTGGTATTTTTGCCGCAGATTTGCATTTTGTTCTTTGCGCTGTCGTTGCTGGAAGACACCGGTTATTTGGCGCGGGCGGCATTTGTGATGGATAAAATCATGCGCAAGCTCGGCCTGCCCGGCAAAGCCTTTGTGCCGCTGCTTTCGGCCCATGCCTGCGCCATCCCGGCAGTCATGGCCACGCGTGTCATCGAAAATCCTCGCGACCGTCTGGTGACCATCCTGGTCACGCCGCTAATGGCCTGTTCCGCGCGCATCCCGGTGTATGCCATGGTTACGGCGCTGTTGTTTCCGCATTCGCCCTTTAAAGCAGCCCTGGTTTTCACTGCGGCCTATGCGATGGGCGTGGCCACGGCGCTGGGCATGGCACTCCTGTTCCGCCGCACCATCCTGCCCGGCGAAAGCAAGCCGCTGATGATTGAGCTGCCGCCGTATCGCGTGCCGGCCTTGCGCACGTCGCTGCTGCACACCTATGACCGCGCAAAAATTTTTGTGAAGCAGGCGGGCACCATCATCCTGGCCATCTCGCTGGTCTTGTGGGCGCTTTCATATTATCCCAAATCCAGTCCGCCGCCGGCCGCCGTGGCCATGACCACGCAAGCGGCGCAACTTGAGAAGTCTGGCGATAAAACCCAGGCGGCCCAAGCGGCGGAACTGCGCGACAACGCCGGCCGCCTGACTGCGCAGTATTCCCTGCAAAATTCTTTCGCCGGAAAAATCGGTCACGTCATCGAGCCGGTCATCAAGCCGCTGGGTTACGACTGGCAGATTGGCATCGGCATCATCAGTTCATTTGCCGCGCGTGAAGTCATCGTCTCGACGCTGGCGATTGTCTATGGCGTGGGCAAGGACGCCGCGGAGAACAATCAGACATCGCTTTACAGCACCTTGCGGCAGGCCAAACGCTCGGATGGCACTCCCATTTTCAACACCGCGACGTGCGCGAGTCTGCTGATGTTTTACATTCTCGCGGCACAATGCCTGTCCACCACCGCCGTGGTGCGGCGCGAGACGAATAGTTGGAAATGGCCGCTGTTTCAAATCGCCTATATGACGGGCCTGGCCTACGTAGCGGCGTTGGTTGTGTATCAATTGTTGAGTCGTTTGGGGCACGTGTGAGTTGGTGGAGGTTTGGCAAGGAGGCTGTGTTAAGTGTGGATTTTGTCGCGGAGCGACTGCGGAAATTAGCCAGACACGAAGTGTCTGGCCAGGGTGCGCAAATCTGATTCGTCCTGAAAGGACGATGGAAAAGCGAAGGCTGATGGCGGGCAAATATTTCCACTGTCCTTTCAGGACAGATTCTATCTCGTCACGGTACCAGACACTTGCGTATCCGGCTAATCTCCGACGTCGCTCCGCGACTGCGATTTCTCTCCCATAGATTGGGGATTGCCCGCCAGCGCGCTTCATTCCAGACTTTCGGTTTTAAATGATGCCAGCACTTCAATTTTTTTCCGCGGGAAGTTTGGGTTTTGAGCCTCCTTGCGCCGGCCGCCAGAAATGAATACAGATGGAAAAATTCCACCGGCGCCGGACGAAAAATCCGATTCCCGCGTCTGGCCCGTGGCCACGGTAATGGCGACGGGAATTTTCGCGACGACCTTCGTGCAGCTTCAGGGGCTGGGATATGTGCCTTTTAACCACCTGTTGAAAAAAACGATGGGGCTCGACAGCGATAAGGCGGCGACTTTTATGTCGCTTTCGATTCTGCCATGGACCTTTAAGGCCGTCGCGGGCTTGCTGGTGGATAGTGTGCCATTGCTGGGCTCGCGCCGTCGCACTTACCTGTTGTTAAGTGCGCTGGTGGCGTCGGCATTCTGGCTGGCAATGGGTCTGGTGCCGCGCAATTACAACGTCCTGCTGGGGCTGGTTCTGGGCATGAACATGGCAATTGTTTTTGGCAGCGCCACGGCCGGCGGATTGCTCGTGGAGGCCGGGCAAAGATTCGGCGCCAGCGGCCGATTGAGTGCGCTGCGCGTATTTGCGCAGACGTTTGGCAATGGAGTGGGCTTGTGGCTTGGCGGTTTGCTGGCCGGTTACGCTCTGGGATGGACGAGCGCGGCGGCGATGCTGCCGCTGTTGTTCATGTTTTTTGTGACCTGGTTTTTGCAGCGCGAGCCGGTTGCGCCTGTGCGGGTTGATCTGGAAACTTCAAATTTTCCTGCCGGCCAGCGATTGAATGTCTTTCTGTCCATCTGGCTGCAAATCAAAAACGTTCTCCGGCGTGAAATGTTGCTGCCCGCGCTGCTGATTTTTTTCATTCAAGCGGTTCCCACTTTTCGCAGCACAAGCTTCTATGCGTATCAAACGGATCAACTGCATTACACCGATGCTGCCTTCGGCTGGCTGCAATCCATCGGTTGTTATGTGTCGCTGTTGAGTACGGCCATCTATGCGTGGTGGTGCCGCATGGTTTCGCTGCGTATCTCCCTGTATGGCGCCATTCTGATAACATCGTTGTCCGCGCTGCCATATCTGTTTTACGCTCCATATCCTGAATACATGCCCCGGGCAATGGCCATTGAAAGCATCGGAACTTTTCTGGTCTATGCTGCTTACCTGCCGCTGATGGACATGGCCGTGCGTTCCACGCCCAAGGGCAGCGAGGCGCTCGGTTATTCGTTGTTTATCAGCGTTTGGAACATCGGTTTGATGATCGGTACCAAAACCGGACCGATGTTGTATGAGCGCGTGTTCAGCCGGCACATGAACAGCCTGATTTGGTTGAATGCCGGGGTCACGCTGGCGGGCATTTTCCTCGTTTTCGTGCTGCCCAAAAAGCTGGTTGAGCGGCGGGAAGGGAATTAAACCGATTCTCCACTCAGTATCTTTATAAAGCCGATTTTTCTGGCATCGGTTCGTTAATGTTTCAAAATTGGTTTCATGCTAAATGACACACGCCGCCTGCCGTTGCTCGCCGCGATTGCGGGATTTGTGCTGTATGTTTGCACGATGGGTGGCTGGGTCACAATCAACAGCCTGCCGCTCACGGCCAGGCTGGCGGGATGGGATGACTCACCGATGGTCGGCCAGCCGTTGCTTTGGCTGCTCACGCTGCCCCTGCACTTGCTGCCGGTGGCGTGGGTGCCGGTGGCTGTGAAATTGTTTTCTGCAGCCATCGCGGCAGCGATCCTGGGCCTGCTGACGCGGACCGTGCAATTGCTGCCGTGGGACCATCCGTGGGAAAATAACAGCCGTTTCTCCGTGATGTTGCCGGTGCTGGCGGCATGCGCTCTGTGCGGGCTGGAATTCAGTTTCTGGCAGGAGGCCACTTCCTCCTGCGGCGAATTGCTGGATATGCTGCTGCTGGCGGCAGCGCTGTGGCTGTTGCTCGAATTTAACGCCCGCCAGAATACGCTGTGGCTGGATGCCGCGACGGTGGTGTGGGGGCTGGGCATGGCGGAAAACTGGGTGATGTTGATAACGCTCCCCCTATTTGTCATCGGCGTTATCTGGCTGTTGCGGCTCGAATTTTTTCGCTGGCACGTAATTCTGCGGCTATCCACGCTGGGGCTGATAGGTTTCTCGATTTATTTTGTGCAGCCCATGGCCAACGGCCTGATGCCGCATTCGCCATGGACCCTGCATCAGGCCTGGACTGCCAGCCTGCGGCAGACGAAAAATATATTCCTGCTGCTTTATTATCAATTTTGGAGGGGACACCGGCTGCTGACGGCGGCAGTGGTCATTTATTTTCTGCTGCCCACCTTGCCCCTTTTGGTGCGGATGCGGGATGAAGGCACGCACAACAAATCCAGCGTGGACCGTTTTCAAATATGGATTTATCGCACCTTGCGTATGGGCTTGCTGCTGGCTTGTTTCTGGCTGGCTTTTGATCCGGTGGTCGCCTCCCGGCAGATGGTGCAGCATCAGATGGGCATCTGGATGTCCATGCTGACCTTCGATTATTTAAATGCCCTGGGCGCGGCATTTCTGGTGGGCAATCTCCTGTTGATTTCACAATCCGTGGCTGCGCGCGATGATTATTACCGGTCGGGTCCCCCATCTGCGTTGGGGCGCTTCGTGGTGCCCGCCGTGACTGTGGTTCTCGCGGTGGTCGTCACAGCTCTGGCAGTCAGGAATGCGCCGGCCATCTGGCGTTTGAATTTTCATCCAGTTGAGGAATTCGGCACCCTGGCCGTGAAATTATTGCCGCCCGGACACGGCGTGATGTTGTGCGATTTCCCGGATAAACTGGATGTCTTCCGGGCCGCTCTGGCACGCAGCCCTGTGGCGGGCGATTGGCTGACTGTGGATACGCGCGCGCTGTCCACAGTGGAATATCGCGCCAGTCTGGAGCGCCGCCAGCCGGACGGCTGGCTGACCGACAAAACCCACCACGAACTCAACCCGCTGGAGACGCTGCGGCTTTTGGAACAGATCGCCCGCACCAACCGGCTGTTTTACCTGCATCCGAGTTTCGGCTATTTTTTTGAGCGTTTTTATTTGGAACCAGCCGGCCCCATTTACGAAATGAAGTTGCGCGGGAAAGATCCACTGGACATCCCGCCATTGCCCCCGGCTGTCACGGAGGCAAACGAACAGTTTTGGACTGGTGTTTGGGACAAGGATCTTGCCCCGCTGGTGGAGCCTTCAGGCCGTCGCAGCGGCCTTGAGAACAGGATGGCGCATTATGGGCTGGTCCCGGCGCCGCGTTCCCAGGACCGCATTATGGCGGACTGGTTTTCCGTGCCGCTCGATGATTGGGGCGTGAACCTGCAAAAGCAGGGCCGTTTGCGCGACGCTCAGGTGCGTTTGGAACAGGCGGTCCAGCTCAACACCAATAATTTATCCGCCCGCATCACCCTGGGCTGCAATACCAACCTGCAAGCCGGCACCAAGATGGGACTGGCGGACGTGGTCAAGGTGGCTGGCCAGTTGGGAAACCTCGACCGGCTGAGTGTCATCATGACCGGCGGCGGCCCATTTGACGAACCGACAGTTAATTATCTGCTGGGCAGCTTGTTTTTGGATCGTGATTACTTGCTCCAGGCGGCGGAAGAGCTTGAGCGCGTTCGGGCGCTGACTCCTGGCGCGCTGGCCCCGGAACTTGCCTTGGCGGAAGTTTATAACCGGCTTCAAAGGCCCGACCGCGGCCGTCCACTCATCAACCACCTTCGGGAAGAGACCCGGAACCTGCCGGCCAACAGTTCCCTGGATTTGAACCTCGCCTTGGTGGAGTCGTATTCGTGGTTGTTGCAAACCAATGTGGACAACGCCCGCAGCGTGCTCCGGGCGGTTGTGGCACAGCATCCTAATGACCCGCAAATCGTCAGCCGCGTCCTTGCCGCCTATGCAGCCTTGGGCGATGTGACGAATGCCCTGCGGCTCGCCGACGCGCAACTTGCCAAGTCGCCCGATGACATCATCAGCCTGAACAACAAGGCCATGCTGTTAATGCAATCCGGGCGCTCTGCCGAAGCCATTACGATTTTGGATCACGCCCTCATGCTCACCAACCAGCCGGGAGTGCGGATGAACCGGGCGTTTGCCCACCTCGCCGCAAAGGATTTCGCGGCGGCAGAAAGCGACCTGCGTGAACTGGAAAAAAATGGCAACGCTTCCCCGATGGTCAATTTTGGACTGGCGACCGTGGCTGAACACAGCCATGACACCAATCAGGCGGTGCGCTATCTGTGGCTCTGCCTGACCAACACACCGGCCGGAAGTCCGCTTTGGCAGCAGGCCAACGCCCGTTTGCAGACGCTCGATCCGGCGAAACCGGCCAGGTGAACATCGTCACGTGAAACTGTTCTTTACCGGCCCGGTCATCAAAACAGAACTGCTCGTTGTGATGCTGGAAAAGCACGGCATCGCCGCCACGCAGAAATTCGTGGACCCTGCCGCGCCAGATGACGGTGACTTGAGCCGCCCGGCCAATGTCTTTGTGCCGGAGGCCGATTACGAGCGCGCCCACCAGCTATTCTTTACCGAGCGCGAAGACGAGTTTTAAGCCTTTAGAGCAGTCTGTGGCCCGCAAAAGACTCGGCATCGTCGAACGGCGCGCCAGCGTCTTGGACTGCGGTGGCCCTCCGCCGCTTTGCGTTTCTTGGTTCGCGGGAGAAAAGCGGCGGAGGGCCGCCGCAATCCAAAACCTCGCGGAATTTCCCGCCCAGCCCTCAAAACCGGCTACAGTATTCATGGAAATGCTCAAAATGTGGCTGATTTTGATTGCTTTTGGTGACCATTCTGGTTTTTAATCACACCGTTTATTTGGCCTGCAAAATCAGTTGCCACCCAAGGCCGAAAGCGAACTCAAAAGGATCTTTTGTCGTATATGAAAACCCTGTATTTGCTGCGGTTCAACCACCTCGCGGGCGTGGGCGGTTTATGCCTTGCCTTTCTTTTGTTGGCCGCCCCATTCGCGCGCGCCGGATTGACCTTGGAAATCCACATCTATACCCAAAGCCAGGGCTCCGGCTACGTCTTCTACACGCCGCTGCTCACCAACGCCACCGCCCCAGCCGCGCCGCTGGGCACTTACGTCATCAGTTCGCCACAATGGCCCACCAATGGCGCGCAACGCGGCTTCGACCTGACAACCAACGGCATGGTGGATCGGACCGAATTTGATGGCGAGTATGGTTATGGCGATCTGCCCTCCACACTGTTCCAAATCACCAACGGCACCTGGAGCATCCTCTTCACGAATGCCACCGTGACCAATACCTACACGTTTACCGTGACCGCCCCGGTGGCCACCAGCACCACTTTGCCTCCCGCCATCATCACCTTCCCGATGGATACCGCGACGATCCTCACCAACCAGACCAATTTCACGTGGCAGCCGCCCTCAGGTTGGTCAGCCGGCGCCGCTGTGCAAGCCTATGACTTTGATGATATTTCCTACTATCAATCAGCCCAGTTGCCTGCGGGCCAGACCAATTGGAATGTGGATAGTTCCCTGCCCGTGGGTTCCAACTACACATTCACCATAGACTATCTCACCACGAACAACTTTTTCACGGCCTCGACTCCGGTTCACAATGCCCAACCCATTTCGGGCTGGAACACTCTTTCGATCTTCGAGTACGGTTCGACCGTCAATTTTGGCGTGGTTCCGCAACGCCCTGCTCCCGGCAGCGGCCATACGTGCTTCGCCTACTATACCTTCGAGGATGACAATCCCTCTTTTCCGGAGGATTTTTCTGGAAACGGAAACAATCTGGACGCTACCTGGTTTACGGTGCCTCCCTACCTTACCAACGACGCGGAGGCCGGTTCATACGCCGCCGACATCACCGGTTCCGGCTGGTACAGCTCTATAAATTCGTTGAGCAACGTGTTCGCGGGCAGCTTTTCCACATCTTTGTGGCTGAAGACCACGAATGTCCCCAACAACAATTTTGCGAATGCTTACACCGCCGTGGGTATTGTCTCGGCCTTGGGCAACGATTACAGCATGAGCACCATGCCCATGGGACAATCCGGCAACAAGCTGGCATTTTACACCGGCGGCGTCCAACAACAGAACACGCTCTATTCCCAGGCCAGCATCGTGACCGGCCAGTACGTCCATGTGGTGGTCACACGTGATCAGCTCACCGGCGAAAAACGCATCTACATCAATGGCGTGCTGGATTCATCAGGCTTTTTCGGCACTGACCTGCTTTCCAGTTCGGGTGGCCCAAGCCTTGGCTACAACAACGGCAACGTGTTCAGTGGCGAGGTGGACGAAGTACAGTATTATTCCGGCGTGCTCTCCAGCAACGACGTGGCCTACCTGCACAGCCATCCGGGCAACAAGGTGGCGGACACCATCCAGCTCGATGTGCCGGTGGGCCGATATGACTTTGAAGACACCAATGATCCCACCATTGATTCCTCGGGCCATCGCAACAACATTGACTACTACACCCAAGGTTCCCCGGCGGACATGCCCAGCACCAATGCGGCGGTGGGAAACTACGCCTGGCAATTCCTGGGGAACTCCCAATACCTTTTCACTTCGGGCAGCCAGGATTTCACGGCCCTGTCCAATGCGCTGACCGGCAGTTTCTCCATCAGCGCCTGGGTGAACACGACCAACCTGGTCGGCAGCGATTTTAATAACGCCTACTTCGGGGCGAACATTCTGTTCTTGTATAATTCAGACACCAACAGCACGGTTCCCCTCTCCATCACCGGCACCAAGGCGGCCTGCACCATTTATGATGAAAATGGCAACGCCGTGACCATCCATTCCACCACCACCGTTAACGACGGCAACTACCATTTGCTCACCGTTACGCGCGACATGTCCAGCGGCTTCATGAGTCTTTATGTGGACGGCAATCTGGAAGCGACCAACACGAGTTCCAAGTCGTTCCTGCAAATCCCTTGGATTCATTTCGCCGGCGGATATTATGTCAACTATCAGGGGCTGCTCGACGACGTGCGCATTTATGCCGGTGTCCTGAGCGCGGACGATGTGGCGACGCTGGCCGCCAGAGGCGGACCCACTTTTAATTCCGCTTTGGGCACCTCCAACCTGACTTGGACTACCAGTGGCGATGCCAACTGGTTCCTTGAAAGCACCAACACTTACAATGGTGCGCCGGCCGCCGCCCAAAGCGGCAGCGTGACCGGTTCCCAGGAGACAATTCTTACTACCACCGTCACCGGCCCCGGAACGTTGGATTTTTACTGGTCCAGCATCGCCAATGATCCGAACCAGGGCTTCGACTACGAATTTTACATTGATGACCCAAACTCGGGGGACATTGCCGATCTTTTCGGCGACAATGACTGGCAATCCATCCAGGACTCGACCGGCGGCCCGGTGGCTATTCCACCTGGCCAGCACACGCTGGGTTGGATCGTCTATGCGAACGGGGACACGGACCCCACCGAAGCCGCGTATTTGGACAATGTCAGCTATATTCCAACGGTATCCTCCGCGCTGACCGTTACCGCCTCGCCGCAGTCCGGCCCGGCGCCGCTGACCGTGCAATTCACCAGCCCCTCCATGGACGGTAATGGCAACACCGTGACGAATTGGAATTGGACATTTGGCGACGGTGGCACCAGCACGGCGCAAAGTCCCTCGCACATTTATACCAGCCTTGGCTCTTATTCGCCCAGCCTCACCGCCTACAGCACCGCCGGGTCAACGACCCTTTCCGTTAGCGGACCCGGCACGATTACCGTCACACCGCTGCCGCCGCCGACCGGTAACTGGACAAACACCGGTTCAATTCTCAGTGAGCGATTTGCCTTCCCGCTGACGGTCCTGCCGAACGGCGAGGTTCTCGCCTCCGGCGGTGAGGCTGTCTTCCAGGTAAATACTTATTATGAATCGGATCTCTACAGCCCCGCCAATGGCAAGTGGCAGGAGACCGGCTTCATGAACTACGCCCGCGAAGAGCATACCGCCACCTTGTTGACCAATGGCTTGGTGCTGGCGGCCGGCGGGTTTACCGCCGGTTCGGGAGGCGGGACCCTCTCCACCTGCGAGCTTTATAGCCCGGCGACCGGTGTCTGGACCAATACCGGATCCATGAGGACGGCCCGCTACGCTCATACCGCCGTTCTGCTCACGAACGGGCTGGTGCTGGTGGCGGGCGGTGTGAGTAATTCAATTCTTCTGGCCAGCTCGGAGATTTACAACCCGGTCGCAGGGACGTGGACCCCCACCGGCAACTTGAATACGACGCGCTATTTCGCTTCGGCCTTCCTGCTGACCAATGGCACGGTGCTGGTCGTGGGTGGCCAAACCACCAACGGCGCCATTCTCTCCAGCGCGGAAATTTATAATCCAGCCACAGGTCTCTGGCGCTATACCGCCAGCCCGATGCTGATGCCCCAATCCCAGCCTATCAGCCAGTTGCTGCCGGATGGCCAGTTGCTTGTTGCGGGCGGTCTCACCAATGGGGCCGCGGTGAGCGGGTTTTCCGAATTGTATGACCCGGTCGGCGACAGTTGGAGCCAGACCGGTTCCATGAACACCCCGCGCGAGGCTGCCGGGTCTGTATTGCTCAACAATGGGATCGTGCTGGTCGCGGGCGGCGACAACGGCGGCAATGGCATGACCAATGCGGAATTATACGATCCGGGAACGGGGATTTGGACCGTGACTGGCGCGATGAATGAAGGCCGCAATGGGTCGTTCCCAATGGTTCTTCTTGCCAATGGAGAAGCGCTGGCCACCGGAGGATTACCCGCTAACAACGACCTTTCCACGGGCACGGCGGAACTTTACACCACCACGGCGGCGACAATCACCATTCTAAATCCAATCAAACTGGCTGGCGGCGCGTTTCAGTTTTCTTTCGCCTACACGCCGGGGGCGGGTTCGACGGTGTTTACCACCACGAACCTGGCCCTGCCGTTTACAAACTGGACAACGCTGGGAAGCGCCACGGAAGTTTCGCCCGGCCAGTTTCAGTTCACCGATACGCAAACCAACCTGCCCCGGCGATTTTACCGCGTGCGCTCTCCATGATGATTTGCCCTGATCAAAAATCGTGTCAATTGAGGGTGCATCTGGACACAGTCCTCAAGCAAAGAGTGTCAAGGCTGGGCATTTGAAAAGGAGCGCGAGTTGTCCCAACTCGCAGCAGGACCGCCAAGGCTGGATGTGTTGTGCTCGTGGGAAACCTTCTGGCTGGCCATACGCTACGGATTGGGACAATCCGCGCTCCCATCCAAGGGCAGTGTCCAGATATGCCCGCCAATTGCTCAACGTCCGTTGTGCGCTTGCCAACGGCCGAATTTTTTTGTAGTTCCATTGGGGCGGCAAGGAGTTTGCTATTTGCAACATCATACTATGCATTGCAAAGATTCAATGACCAGCCGAGTCTGGTCGTGCCGTGTGTTTTTGCCTTGGATTCGCTTGAAACTGGCGAATTTTTGACAGTTGTCGGTCGTTCACAAAAGTGTTTTAAAATGGCCACCAAGACTAAATCGCTGCCGCGGGCGCGGATGTTGAAGGGTTACGACCCGGAAAATTTTTTTGACGAGATGATATGCAATGGCGGCGAACCGCGGCCGCACTACCATCGTTTCCGCGAGCTGTTCCAGACGCTCTCGCTCCCCGAATTTGAACACAAGCGCCAGTCGGTGGACCTCGCGTTTTTGCGGCAGGGCATCACCTTCAACGTCTATGGCGACAAGGCCGGGGCCGAGAAGATTTTCCCGTTCGATCTGCTGCCGCGCATCATCCCGGCCAAGGAATGGGAATACCTTGAACGCGGCCTCGTCCAGCGCATTACAGCCCTGAACCTGTTTCTGCACGATCTTTATCACGAGCAGAAGATTTTGAAGGACGGCGTGATTCCGCCGCATTACATATTGTCGGGAAAACATTTCCGGCGGGAGTTTGTGAACTTCAATGTGCCCAAGGACATCTACATTCACGTCTGCGGCACCGACCTGATCCGCGATGACCAGGGCAATTACCTCGTGCTCGAAGACAACGGGCGTTGCCCGAGCGGCGTAAGCTATGTGCTCGAAAACCGGCGCGCCATGAAACGGACGTTCCCGCAGATGTTCGAAAGCGTTGGCGTGCGCCCCGTGGAGGATTATCCGCGCGAGCTGCTGCGGATGCTGCAGCACATTGCGCCCGCCGGCGTGTCTGACCCCACGGTGGTCCTGCTGACGCCAGGCGCCTACAACAGCGCGTATTTCGAGCACACCTATCTGGCGCGGCAGATGGGCATTGAAATTGTGGAAGGCCGCGACCTGCTTGTGCGCGACGCCCGGGTGTTCATGCGCACGACCAAGGGACTGCATCCGGTCCACGTCATTTACCGCCGGCTGGACGATGATTTCCTGGACCCGACAGTTTTCCGCCGAGATTCCATGCTCGGCGTGCCCGGTCTCGTGAATGCCTATCGCGCCGGCCACGTCTCGCTCGCCAACTCTATCGGCACGGGCATTGCCGACGACAAGGTGATGTATTACTTCGTTCCCAGGATGATCAAATACTACCTCGATCAGGACCCGATCATTCCGAACGTGCCGACCTATCTCCCCGACGAGGAGGCCGATCGAAAGTATATTTTGGACAATCTGGAAAAACTCGTCGTCAAGGCGGCCAATGAATCCGGCGGCTACGGCATGTTGATCGGCCCCAAGGCGACGAAAGCCGAGATTGCAGAATTTCGCAAGAAGGTGGAGGCCGAGCCGCGCAACTACATCGCCCAGCCCACGATTTCACTCTCGCGCCATCCGACCCATGTGGACGACGGCTTGTTTGAAGGCCGGCATATTGATTTCCGGCCGTACATTATTTCCGGCGAGAAAACGGTCATCGTGCCCGGTGGCCTCACCCGCGTCGCGTTGCGCAAAGGCTCGCTCGTCGTCAACTCGTCGCAAGGCGGCGGCAGCAAGGACACGTGGGTGTTGTATGGAGATGAATAACTCAAACTCCAAATTCCAAATGATGAATGACGAATGGCCCGCTGGCGTGGCCATCCATTCGTCATTCGTCATTCGTCATTTTTCATGTTAAGCCGTGTCGCCAACAGTTTATACTGGATGTCGCGCTACATTGAGCGCGCTGAAAACATTGCGCGCATTGTGGACGTGAATTTGCAACTGCTCCTCGACCTGCGCAACCTCGATGAGGAGCGCCTGGCCAAGCACTGGCTGCCCATTGTCCAGACGACGGGCGACGAGGCGCAATTTTTTGCGCTCCACAAAAAGGCCACCGCGCAGAACGTCACGGAATTCCTCGTGTTCCAGATGGATAACCCCAACTCCATTATTTCTTCGATTTGCCAGGCGCGTGAAAACGCCCGCATGGTGCGCGACCAGATTACCATCGAATTGTGGGAGGAATTGAACCGGCTCTACTGGTTTGTGCGCACGCCGGAGGCGCGGCAGGCGTGGCAGGAAAGCCCCAGCGACTTTTTCCAGCAGATCAAATCCAGTTCGCTGCTCATCATCGGCCTGACCTATGCCACGCTGATTCAAAACGAAGGCTGGTGGTTTGCGCAGGCGGGCAAGTACCTTGAGCGCGCCGACAAGACCTCGCGCATCCTCGACCTGCGCTACGAGACGCTCCCGGCCAAGGGCCTGCCCCAGAGCGTCAGCGAAACCGACGCGCTCGAATGGTCCGCCATCCTGCGGTCGTGCAGCGCGTGGGACGCGTACAAAACCATCCACGGCGCGGAAGTCAGCCCGCGGCTCGTCGCGGAATTTCTGCTGCTGAACGAGGATTTCCCGCGGTCCGTCCGTTTTTGCGTGGATGAACTCAGTCATGCCCTTCGCAAAATCTCCGGCGTGGCCGAGGGACGGTTTTGCAACGACGCGGAAAAGCTGGCCGGCCGGTTGGTCGCCGAATTGCAGTTTTCCACCATCAACGAAATTTTCGAGGCCGGGCTGCACGATTATCTCGACCGCCTGCAGGGCAAGTTCAACGACATCGGCGCCGCCCTGTTCAACGCCTACATCGTGCAGAATTTTACCAACTTGGAGGAGGAAATCATGGTGCAGCAGGAAGAACAGCAACAGCAGCAGCAATGACGTTATGAAACGCATCGGCATCCTGACCGCTGGCGGGGATACGCCCGCCCTGAACGCCACGATTCACGGCGCGGTAACGCGCGCCAACCAACTCAAGGTCGAAATCGTCGGCCTCATCAAGGGCTTCAATTGTCTTTTCAATCCGCGCGTGCCCCATGTGCACCTCAATCCGTTGTTTCAGGAAATTCCCGAACTCGACCCCACGAAGGGTGGCACGCTCATCGGCTCGTCGCGCGATTACGTTGACCCAAGTAAAACGGATGACTTGGACTTGATTGTTTCGCGCCTCAAAAAATTGGGAATTGAAGGGCTCATTTGCATCGGTGGCGACGGTACGTTGAACGGGCTGCAACCTCTGGCCGACCGTATGCCGGTTGTCCTCTCGCCTAAGACGATTGACAACGACCTGGGCCTGAATTATTCGAGCGAGCCGGATGAATGGGTGCGCGTCAATGACACTTCGGCGAAGCACGGTTTCCGCTACAAGCGCGCCGAATCACACGCCGTTTTTGACCTGAATCAAATCGTTAACTATGTCACGCCAGGTTACGCGACGGCCGTTTTCGTTTCCGCACAAGGTGTCGGCCGCATCCGCACCACGGCGGAAAGCCACCGCCGCATCGCCATCATCGAGGTGATGGGCCGCCACTCTGGTTATATCGCACTTGGCACGGCTTATGGCCAGCCGGACATCATTCTGGTTCCCGAACAGCCGCTCGACCTTGAGCACCTCGTCGAGCGCGTCAAGCACATCTACGACCTGCAGAAGAACGTCGTCATCGTCTGTGGCGAAGGCATCGTGGACGAACAGGGCCGCGAACTCGGCGCGGAAACAAAATCCACGGACCCCAGCGGCAACATTGTCTTGAGCGGCGCGGCGGAGGCGTTGCGCGCGAAATTGATCCAGATGATTGGTGACCGCTATTTTCAGCTCTACCGCCGCGGCGAATCGGCCAAGGAGGCGATCTTCACGCGCAAAGTCGGCCACACC
>Ga0206843_10070_pt2 | contig 36423 bp, 32 predicted proteins | sample Alteio_BWOrgCont_21_FD_152869 | JGI IMG/M metagenome (GOLD analysis project Ga0206843, IMG submission 152869) | Enriched cells from forest soil in Barre Woods Harvard Forest LTER site, Petersham, Massachusetts, United States -... | ecosystem: Environmental > Terrestrial > Soil > Temperate forest >...
ATCATAGGGTCGCAGCCGCTTCTTTTAGAGCTTCGAGAACTTTTTGATTTTTACGACTTCTCGCTCCGTATAATCTTGCAGAAAACACTGTAATTATTTCAAGAACGTCTTGAACAAGATCGTCTTCAAAGCTGGCGCTTTCGGTCTTATTGATGATGACAACTTCGATCCCAAATTGCTCACAAAGGGAAAATATCAACTCTGCTCCGAAACGGAGCAGGCGATCTTTATGGGTTAAGACAAGTCGGTCGATCTTGCCAGAACAAATGCTCTGTATAAGTTTACGAAGCCCCCGTTTTTGGTAGTTAAGTCCTGAACCTAGATCCTGGATGATTTCATAAGTCCAACCATTTGCTGCACAAAAAGACTCTAAAACATTTGCCTGGCGCGTTATACCATTTGCGAAAAATAAAGGCACATTTGAGCGCGTCAAAGCGTCGCATTTCGATGATCGCAAGCAGCATTGTATTGCATTAATACTATGCTGCTTGCGATCATCGAAATGCGACAGCTTTCACGCAGCTGAAATATGTCTTTATTTTTCGCAAATGGTATTAGATCCTCTTTTTGGTCATGACTGGAAACCCGCGCATACGCAACCGTATTTCTTGAAAGAGCCAATCCTCGAGGAAGAAGACCGAGAATTTTTGCTAAATCATAACGGCGGTGCCCTCTCGGTGTTCGCTCTGCAATAATTTTACCCTTAGCTTCCCACCGACGCAGTGTATCCCTGGACACGCCCAACTCTTTTGCAATTTTTCCAATACTTGCTTTCATGGGGATGAAATATATGCATTTTGCATATATTAGTAAAGATTTTCTTGGATTTTATGTTGCAGCTGCCAACCCTTCTGCCTATTTTGAAATTGACTTTTGGTTGAAGTAGAGGGTATTTTTTACTCCGTATGGCGCGCACTTCTCAACAGACTCTTAATCCTTTAGACATTCTTGCTCGTTTGAGTTGGAATGAGAGCGATGATTTGGAGTTTAAGTCGGCAAAAGGAGGGCTTCCGGAAAGTCTCTGGGAGACTTACAGTGCAATGACGTTGCTTGCCCTTTCCAGCTCAGATAGCTGGCACAGCCAAGAGGCACTCCGATATGCGTCAATTAGAGGTCAGTGCGTGTAAGATAGTCTGAAGACAATCATTCTCTTGGTACGTTTTCTTGATGCTTTCCCTCTCTTTCATATAACGCATTACTACTTCGTCATTATCAGAGAATGAAACGAATTGTGGGATGGTGAAGTTGTTTGTCGAAATGCGAACCCGTCCACGTGGTAACGGATTGCTAAAATGGGATGGATAAGATTCCATGAATCCCTTACATGACTGAGGACAATCGAAATATTTCCAATAAAATGCGAGGGAATTCATTTTTCCATAACCAAACAATAATCCCCACAGAAGAGGACTTTCTTTCGAGTCTCTAACTTTTTTCCAAAATACAGACTCCCGGTTTCGCATGTCTAGAACAACATCAATTGGGTGAAAATCAAATTCAACTACTCTTCTGAATAATTCATAATCAGATTGAATCAAAGTTGCTGTTTTTAAAATGTCCACGAAGTAAATAAAGGAAGCTTTTTCGTCTTCGTCAAAATGCGAGCGGAAAATGAGGTATTTCTTAATCGGGAACCGAGACTGAATCTCTTCCCACTTTTCCCAGTTGTTTGGCAAATCGTAATTGTCGTTAACATAGCAGTTCTCTGTTTCTTCTTTTGAGAGCCCCTGTAACATGACATTCATTTCTTCATCAGTGTAGTGATATAACACGATTTCAGTAATAGCCTTAGAACCCCATAGGGTATAGGCACCTCCTTCCACCAAGAGAAGATCGTTGAAAAATTTTTCCATCCATTGTCTTTCTTCAAAACTCAACTCAAAGCGCAAGTTTTTCTTATCAGGACTGCCACAGGAAGAAAATAAAAAAATGGTTACCAGGAAAAAAAATGTTTGTTTTAACATGTACTCAGTTTTTTAAACCTCAAAGGAGCAAGGGCGGCGTCCCACCCTCCTCATCAAACCGTACGTGCAGATTTCCCGCATACGGCTTTCACATAATCATCACACTGATTTACTTACAAAAGCCTTTCTTGTAAGTGTAAATAGTCCCTAATTTCTTGAGAGTTGCGCGTGCCACTTAGCGAGAGCCTCTTCAGGATTGTCGATGGCAAGGTTGGCGAATACATTTGCCTGAGCTTTCCGTGTATTCGATGTCTCCGAGGCATTTGGTTTTAAGTTTTTGGCTTTTTCATGTTCCCTCCGACAATAGATCGAGGTATTCCCAATAACTGTAGCGTTTATCGCGCTGTTTACCCGTAGTTTCTTTTAAGATTTCAAGATTTACAAGCTGGTGCGTAAGCGTTTTGGCGCTTTGGTACGAGATGTTGAGGTGGTTTGCTGCATCTTTGATGGAGAGGTGTGGTTTTTCAACGAGATATCCAAGTAGAGCGATGGCGTAGGGGGTTGAGAGCTTTTCTTTGAGCAAGCGCTTTTTGTGATCTTCTTGGAGTTGTAGTGCCTTTTTGATGGTCTGTAGAGCGGATTCACACGTCCAAATAACGCCTTTGAGAAAGAAAGTAACCCATTGTTCATAATCGCCCTTATCGCGTACTAGATTAAGACGGTCATAGTATTCTTGACGGTGCATTTTGAAGTAGTAGCTGAGATAAAGGGTGGGATACTGTAGGGCTTTTTTCCAGTAGAGGTAGAAGGTGATTAAGAGTCTGCCTAACCTGCCATTACCATCAAGAAAAGGGTGGATGGTTTCAAATTGGTAGTGAACGAGGGCGCAACTAACGAGGAGGGGAACATCCATGTTTTTATGCAAATATAGTTCGAGCGCTCCCATTGCATCCATCGCTTCTTTGGGAGGAGGTGGGATGAATGAGGCCGTGTTCGGAGTGGAGCCCGCAGGACCGATCCAGTTTTGACTTTTTTTAAATTCACCAGGAGTCTTGTCTTTGCCTCGGACACCTTCCATAAGGATCGCGTGAATTTCTTTGATCAGGCGAATGCTCATGGGGAATTCGTCAAGCCTTTTCATGCCGTAGTTAAGGGCTTTGATATAATTCACGACCTCTTCAACATCATTTGCATTTTTAAGAGGAATTTTGTTTTCGTATTCAAAGATGTCTTCCAGTGTGGCTTGCGTTCCCTCAATCTGTGAGCTAAGAAGCGCTTCCTTGCGAACGTACATGGCGATGATGTGATTTAAATTGGGAGCCAGATAGCCCATTGTATCGAGTTTGCCGATAGCGATGTTAGCATCGGTCAATAGACTTTGCATGTCCCCTTCAATGCGAATAGGAGGTTCTGGCGGAAGATGGGTCGGGATAAACGCCTTGTACTGGTTAGGTTGCGTAATATATCTGCCGCTTCTCATGTACTGCCTTGGGTTATGAAAGCTATCGAGAATAACGGAACTCAAAACGGGTCGTTATTCAAGTTTCCTTCAATAAGGGTATCATTTCACCCTTCGTTATTCAAGTCTTCCTTAACAGTGGATAAGGTGCCCGTGGGACACAGGCGGGACAGCAAGACTCAAAAACTGTATGTTAAAAATAAAAATTGACAACAAAATACAACACATAATATATTGAGGGTTAGATTGATAAGTATTGTTAATGGAGGTATTGAATTGGCCTGCCCAGGACTGTAAATCCCTCCTCTTCGGAGTTCGCTGGTTCGAGTCCAACCGCCCCCATTCTTTGCACTCGAAATTGTAGTAATTTAAATTTTAATCACTTAAGTGTTTTGACAAATCCTTATTTCTGCTACAAAGGAGACGGTCAGATTTGCCGTAAATTGTTCTATGTGCATGTGTATAAGACTAAAATCATCGAAGAATTCAAGGCGCTCCATCTGCAGAGGAATTTTGAAGACTCTGTTCAAGAGCAGAGTATCTATTTTTTTTCCATTATTATTTGTCGCTGCTGCTTGTAATAAGCCTGAAAAGGTGGAATCGACTTGTTCTAATGATGTGGTATCGGAAAAGAAATCCGATGAGTATTTAGGACTGATTATTCACAATTTATTAGGCAAAAAACAGGATTCTTCGATCAATTTCATTGATCCACAAAACGGCTCATTAGTTGTTGTGTTCAATGAAATCCCTGGTGAACCTCCTTATCGTATAGAAACAAGACGTTTAGTGCAGGAGGATCCTAATCAATACTTACCAGCATTAGAACAGGAAATGATTTTAAATGAAGTAAGAAGCAATGGTTTAGAAACAAGTTTTGGGATTTTAATGCCACGGCAGGACTATCTTCCTGGGGAAAGAGTAACATGGCGGATCTCTGCTCAAAATGGAGAAATTTTGAAGGAAGCGATTTGCTGTCCCAATCCAGTGATTGTTAAAAATTCCTCGGGTGACCAAATCATGGAAGCTGCTCTTATCTCCGTATACAAGCCTACTACATATGCATTGGTGTTTCCGCCAAGAAAAGAAAATGTCGATTTTATTTTCACCGTTGGAATGAAACAATCTAGGGAAACGATTCCCGCGGGCGACTTGAAAATCACAACTTTTGAACCAGTACTTGAAGGAGCGTATGGAGGAGTTAGTAAGATCGAGTTGCATTCCAATGGCAAATCCTATCACGTAGAACTTCCCTGGGGAAATGAAGTTATATCGACCCTTTCTCGCCTAAAAGGAAGAGATTTTCGCTTTAACGCATTCTCTAACCAGGATAGTACCACAGCTTTTTAGGAACTCGTTTTATGCATAAATCTGAAATCGTCCAGCCGCCCCTAATTTAATTAAATAATTTTATAATTTCAGTGGTTATTATGATTCAAACAAATATATACCCTATTCCAGGTTATCTCTATCAAATCACTTGTAAAAACAATAGTGTTAAATCAATTGTTAAAGAAGCCATGGGGATCAAAGAAAAAGAGCAAGAACTCTACATCTATTTTACCTCCTCGTCATCAACTGTAAATCCATTCAATAACACTCGACTGAAGTCCATCATGAATGATGTCGATGTCATCGTTTTTGACACTCTCCCTGAGAAACAAGAAGAGGATCAATGGGTCAAGATTTTACAAAATAATTACGATCAACAAACACTTGCTCGAATCAACAATGCATTGACGCAAAGCTTGAAATGCCACAATAAGGATATGAGTAAAGTCGATCAAAAGATAGGAAACGATCCTAAAAAACTGGCCTTAGGCATTCAACTCAAAGCGTTGATGTTGTTTGCCAAAAATTCTGGCGCTAAAATTGAAGAGGCATTCTCAGGAGGGTCACAATCTCGAACACTTCCTCCGTCTAACGCCAAGCAACACTTTCATGAAAAAGCAGAGGAAGCGAAAAAGGTCATTGAATATATGGATCAAAAAAAATTTGTGGACAGACATAAGGAGCTGCTTTTTGATAAAGGATGTTTAGAATTCATATTATGTTCGGTTATCACGGATAAAGAATTAATTAAAGAGTTTATGGCAACTTCAAAAATGATGGATGAAGCTTGGAATACTGGTGCTTTGACAGAGGTAGATAATAAAAAATTGATAAATCATCCTGCGATTGTAAAGCTTCAGCAGAACTGCAATGCAAGTCTGATAGGTCTAGAATTTGATCAAGCATTACAAATAGCAAAAAAAGCTAACCAATGTTTTGAATCTAACAAAAAAGCATTGTTTGTTCTCGAGCAACACCCTAGCTCAATGAAACTATTGCAAGCATTTATTATAATGATAGGCGGCAATGACATAGCAGATATAAATCTCAAAGGTCCGCTTAAGGAGCCGACAGGGTATTTTTGGAAAATCAAGAAAGATGGCAAAACTGTAGGTTACTTATTGGGATCGATCCACATCACGCCAAACCATTTGCTCGATCTCAACAGCCGCATTCGCAAATGTTTTGAAAAGTCTGCAAGGCTAGCTGTAGAAATAGATATCACAAGAGAAGATGCAGATAACATCAAGGAAAAAAAAGAAAAGAAAAAACGGGAAATCGAGCAACAGAGCAAATTATCTAACGATCAAGTCGAGAACGTTTGTGAAGTCCTTAAGAAGGTATTTCCTTCTGAATCAGAAAAAATTAATTTTGACGATGCTCAAGAAAAGGAACAGTTCATTTTTTTAGGAAGCTCCCTGTTGAAATCAAGAATCTTTACAAAATTAAGTCTGCATTCAGGGATTGATCGGCAATTAATCAGCCAGGCAAAAAAAGTGGGCAAACCGGTAGAAGATCTTGAGACTTTAGAGCAGTACAAACAACTGGAAACTGCGACAAAAGCACTAAAAACTGATTCCATCAAAGACGGGCTTTTACAAATTCTGTCGCAAGAAGATCTGAAAAAAGAAGCAGACGTCCCTGAAATTATCAATGGAATCATTGAGCAATTTTCTCTTTTTCTAAATGAGGAATTGAAGCCAATGTACGAAGCATGGGAGGAGGGCAATCTTGAAAAGATGGATCATTCAAAAACAGATTCAGCCGAAAAAAAGATGGACATGACCTTACGCAATATGAACATGGCTAATAAGATTGTCAAATTAGTCAATAAGCCACAGCATGATCAAGAGAAGCTCTTCTGCTGTATCGGTGCGGCTCATACAGCGGGGCGGATGAACGTGCAAGCGTTCTTATCAAATTTAGGCCTGACGACGGAAAGGGTCTTAATTTAAGATTTATTAAATTTTAACTTATAAATAATTAGGTTACATGATCAACTGTTCCTTCAATCGATCTCTTTTTTTTGGGATTCACCCTGCTTTTCCAATTTTTGCAGGAGGGCAGGCCAAAGGTTATCAGGTAATTCTGCACCCGTTATTTGGACGATAGCTCCACCGAGGAGGTTGCCCATTCTGGCGCATATATCGAGGTCGCAGCCTTGAAGATATCCGGCGAGAAATCCACTTGCAAAGAGATCTCCGGCCCCTGTGGTATCCAGAGCGGCAACAGGCGTGGTGGGAACTCTGATCAGCTGATCATCATGACCAACCAAGCAGCCTTTTTCACCGAGAGTGACTACCACAAGAGGACAGCTTTTTTGCAATTCGAGACATCCTTCTTCCAGAGGCAGATCCGTGAAGGCCGTAAACGTGTCTTCATCTGTGAAGACGATATCGACATAGGTTTTAATAATGCGCTTAAGAAGAGTTTTGTATTGCAGAACCGTTCCTGGATCAGAAAGATCGATCGATATGAGGGAGGAAGCTTTTTTAGCGTGGAACATGGCTTCTTCAACGTATGTGCAAATATCAAAGCGTCGTGCTTCCACATGCATTAGCTTTGTCTTAAAGAGGGTCGGATCTACGGACATAGCGATCTTTCTTTTAGGGGAACCCCGCATAGTTCTTTGTCCGTCAGGCGTAATAAGACAGAGGATTTCAGGAGTAGAAAATCCGGGAGGAGTGCTCAAGAGAGCCTTAATGCCGTATCGGTTTAAACTTTCTTGATAAAAATCTCCTGCCGGATCACGGCCAATATGGCTGAGCAGTGCTGTGGAAACGCCTAGTTTTGCAAGGCCTCGCAAGGTGTTAGCAGCGCTTCCTCCAACAGCGCGTTTGGAGATAGTGCAATTTTTTATCAGGCCGTTGAAAGTATCGGGGTCGGTATGGTAGGATCTTCCTTTCTCGCCAGGAACATGTTGTTTCAGGAAGTTGTCATCGACAAAAATGAATGCATCTACACAGGCCATCCCAATTCCAATGACGTCGTAGGAGGCGATTTCTCGCCCAAAGAGAGTTGTCTGTAGAAAAAGAAGGAAAAAAAGAGAAATGCGTCTCATCTGATTTTATGCCTTGTTTCCGCTCGCTTTGCAAGACAAGAGAATAGGATGTCCTAAATATAACGAATTTGAAATTTAATATCATCTGGAAAACCCATAGAAAAGACCTCTTGCGTAACTAAGGCTTCGTCGATTTTGGGGATTATTTTGGCCGATTTTCGATTCTTTTTGCGGGGGTTGTATACGAAAGTTGATACAACCCCCGCAAAAAGAATCGAAAATCGGTTCAAAAGAACCCCAAAATCGACAGAAGCTTAGTTACGCAAGAGGTCTAAAGTGCAGTTAAAAGTTTTAATTATACTTTCTTAGCTGTTTTTGACAAAAAACAGCTGTTTATATAAAATAAACAAAGCTTACGAATTTTATAACAATTATTTAAGGTTAATTATGACAACATTTAGAGAAACAAATAATGTCACCTCTTCTCCTTATGCATACAATTCTAGTTTGACCTATCGATATTGTCCTTACCTCCAATCTATTGTGAAAAAAGTTGTTCAGATCGTGCAATCAATATTTACATCTTTAGGGAATTTATTTTCACAGATTAAAAATAGAGTAAGTAAAATCTGCAACAGCTCTAAAACTCCAGTAAAAATTGAAATACCGCAAGTTAAGACCGGGCCTCAGACACCTTTGTTGAATTTTTATCGCGGAGGAGCTGTTGGGGTGAACAATCTCACTTTGGATCAGCTTTTAAAAAAGCCAGATGACCAACTAACCGCGGTCCGAGGATACTCTGCTTGGCTATTTCCTCTTCAGACTCCAAGTCCAAATGCTCCTGAAGCTCCTGTCCTGGATGCGAACGCAATCAAAGCATTCCAGACAGAAGAGGTCATTAAGAAAAACTTCATGCGTGCATTTTCTCGCATGCTCACGTGGTATGGTTTTATGTATGATGGTACAGAATACGGCCAGGTATTACGGGCAGACAACTTTGCAGACCGTAAAAAGCATTGGCTTACAGAAAATAATTTGCATTTTAAAACAATCACTCGTATTCTGCACAGCTTGAAAATCTTAGGAATGGAACAACAAGCCAGAGCTTTTAAATCTGCTCTCGATGAAGTTTATCTTGAGAATACAGCTTTCATCCCTGCTCAGATACATAACAATTGGTCTGCTCCATTTGTGACTGCTCCAAAAGCGAGGGTAGGCGAGGGTATAAAAAAAGAGAGTCTAAAAAATTAGCTCTTTGATATCTTGATCCGAACTGTTCCATGATCTGGTAAAACGAACTTCATTTTTTCCTATACGATTTTATGCTAGAGGACTTTTCAGAGAAAGTGATGAGATTGAACATTTTCTTTTTTTTGTGCGTATGGACGGGCTGCTGTTTTGGATCAGAGCTTTTGGAAAAAATGTCTTTGGAAGAGAAAGTGGGACAGGTTTTAATGGTCCATTTTCATGGAGAAACGGCCAATGATGATGCAAAAACCCTGATTCAAAATGCAAAAGTTGGTGGAGTGATCTACTACAACTGGTCCAATGGATTGCATTCTCCTAAGCAGGTGTCGACCTTAAGTTCAGCTCTTCAAAAGTTGGCAAAGGAGAATCGTTTCTCAATTCCTCTTCTTATTGCTGTAGACCAAGAGGGAGGGGTAGTTGCGCGTTTGCAGTCTGGATTTACTAGTTTCCCTGGAAACAGAGCATTGGGAGAAACTGGAGATCCCCATCTTGCAAAAGTAGCAGCTTTCTTCATGGGAGAAGAGTTACAAGCTGTTGGGGTCAACATGAATCTAGCCCCTGTGGTCGATGTGAATAGTAATCCTAGAAATCCTGTCATTGGGGTGCGTTCTTTTGGGGATCACCCAGATATAGTAACCGCGTTTGGAAAACAATCCCTAGAGGGTTTTAAGCAAGCCCAGGTCATTGCCACTTTAAAACACTTTCCTGGTTACGGGGATGTGGCCGTAGATCCTCATGAAGATTTACCTGTACTTCACAAATCCAAAGAAGAGCTAGAATCGGTAGAGCTCCTTCCTTTTGTAAAACTTGCGTCCTTTGCGGATGCAATCATGACGGCTCATATTCTCGTGCCCGCCTTAGATTTGGAGAATTGCTCCACTCTTTCCGAAAAGACCTTAGCTTACCTCAGGGAAACGATCGGTTTTCAAGGAGTGATTATTGCAGACTCCTTAGTCATGGATGGAGTGCTCAACAAGTGTCATTCTGTGGATGAAGCTGCGATCATGGCTCTCAACGCGGGGTGCGACTTACTCATTTTAGGTGGTAAACTATTGGCTGGCGAGCATAGGGGTTTTGAATTGACTACTGCGGATGTTCAGAGAATCCATGGTGCCATTGTTAAAGCTGTTAACAATGGTCGTATTTCTGAGACAAAATTAAATCAAGCCGTTATACGAATCCTTAAGTTGAAAGAGCGCTATTTAAATATTCAATCTACAAATTATAGCGATAAAATAGATACTCCAGAGCACTGCGCTCTTGCTCAAAAAATTGCTTCTCTTGCTCTAAAGACAGTTGAGAAGCAACCTCATCAAATTGCTCGTTTGAGCGACAAAAATGTTTTTGTAGTAGCCCCAGGAATCTTACAGAATAGTTTGCAAAGGAGCTCAATGTTTAAACTTGGGAAGTCGACTGACGTTTACTTTTTTAATAGCCTCAACCCATCGAATGATGAGATAAAAACGGTGATGCAAAGGGCAGAAACGGCAGATGTAGTGGTGGTATGCTCTTATAATGCATGGAAAAACCCTTCTGCTATAGCTATGACAGAATCTCTTTTGAACATGAAAAAACCTCTGATTCTTTTAAGCTTAAGGGACCCTTTAGATGCCGCTCTTTTTTCTAGTGCTGATTTGCTGTTTAAATCTTTTAGTCCAACCGCGCCTTCGATACAGGCAATTTGTGATGAACTGGTAAAAAAACAATAGTTCTTATGTTTCTCAAAAATTTCGGGTGACTGGAATGCCAGCAGCCATTGCGCAAACATCGCAAACCCTTTTACTAACTTACTTTTATCTATTTCTGTCTGTTGGTATAAGCTCCTGAGGATCAAAGGTTATTGATATTTAAATTAAATTATATTAATCCTTGTTTGTTATTAAATAATTTGTTATAATCATTTTTGTAGTAAAACAAACATTAAGGTAAATTTTATGTCAGTTAATAATGATTCAAAAGGGAAATTATTATATGATCCGAGTCTTGTCAATAAAGGTGTAATGAAAAACAGAAGAAAAACAAATAATGCAACACCATTAGAGACAGTTAAAAAGGTGTACAATAATTCATTAAAGCCTTCTCCAGAGGTAACTAAAGCGCTGAATGAGCGTACATTGGAGCAAAACAAAGCGCAGGCAGAACATAAAAACCATAAAGCTGTTGTTCTCCAAACGATACTGGATGAAGACCTCGAATAATAACTATACCCTGACCAGCCAAAAAGCGTGAATTGCGACTGGTCAGGGTATATACCCAAATAAACTTGATCATGAGTTTTTTACTCAAGCCAAGTCATACCGGATGTATTGCTTATAACCTGAGTTTTGGGTTTCTTTCATAGTATACCCAAAGTTCAGGTTATTAGCGAACAAGTGTGTTCCAATAATCTCGCATCTCTTTAGAGAGATGCTTTTTTATGGATTTCAAATTAATGTCGGATTGAGGCCCCTCTGTATCTATAAATGCGAATTTTCCATGTTTTGTGAATGGAACATTGCGAGTCAAGTGGAGCACACTTCTTCCTCCATAGCCATCCTTTATAATAGAATACAATTCATCCAGATGTTTGCGTTTAATCCCTTTTTGCCACATGCGCTCTGTTTCTTCATTACTTACAAGTTCCATATCTGTTTCCACCAGGATCACAGATTGAGGATTCAAGGAGCTGGAGTAAGGATAAACAGGAAGAGTAAACAACCATTTGTCTGGGACTGAAAAATAGCGAATGTTTTTGTGCTTGATCACCTTTCTTATCTTTTTTGCTTCAGCACAACGACTGGCCAGCCATACCCAATGGGGAAGTTGATTACGAGAGCGTTTTTCTGAATCAAGATGCAGTTTAAACACATAACCTGGAACCGCTGGATGCCGGGCAACAATTACAAAGCTATTAGGCGAGGGAGGGGCAATGACTTCGAATCCCGCATTGACAAACGTTCTCTCATTTTCAAGAACCCTTGACTGTGAAAAAATGAAATCCAGAGTTGCTTTTATTGGGTGATCAAGCGGAATAAGATGAGGAGCGATCTTTAAACGCATTGGATTAGTCAGTAACGGATTATCATGGAAGTTTGGATAGTTTTCCGGTACATAGCCAATGACAGGGATGGCAATGCAATTCACACTTAAAACTAATAAGATAAAGGCATAAAGTCTGTTCATGATACAGCTTATTATTGCGGTGCAATTTGGGTTAAAAAATGGAGGGCATTTTGGTAGGCTATTTTATGTAAGAGCTGTTCTTTAAGCCTTAATTTGGAGCCAAAAAGATCCAGAAGTTTGGGATAGGCCGACGCATCGCTAAATTCGGAATAAAATGCTTCAGAGCGTTGGTATTTTTCTTTCAAGGTATCGAGAAAGTCAGAGTCGCAAAAAAAGTCAGCCCCAAAACACAGAGCATTTTCTGCTCCCAGTGCGAGGCCATATTCCACATGGCGGACGATGGCAAAGGGATCTGTTTGATGGATGAAAGGGGCAAAAAGATTGAGACCGATCAGTCCTTTGCGACGGATAATTTCTTTTGCCAGATCATCGGGAAGATTGCGGGGATAATCTGAGATCGAGCGGAAATTTGAATGGCTAGCAATGATGGGGATCTCTAATCCATTTTGATCGATGAAATCCAAAAGATCATAAGCGAGTTTATCGGAGGTATGACTCAAGTCTAAGGCGATTTTCTTTCTGTGCATCCATTCTATAAGATGTTTTCCATCTTCTTTCAGGCCAACGTTGGTGCGGTTACCGCCTCCAAAACGGTTTTCTTCATCCCAAGTGAGGCTAATGTAGAAAATCGGCCCAATGGCTTTGATAGATTCTTCCAATCGCTGGATTGCTTGTGAAAAAGGTTCTGTTTCTTCAGCAAATGAAGAAGCGTTTTCAAAAGCAGCGATGAGATAGACAAGGGGTTCTTGTGTATCCATATTGAGGGGAAAGCAGAGAGGTGCAAATAGCGTTGGATATCGAGTCGTTAATTGAATCCATGCTTCGCATTGTTTGCGGCCATTTTCGATGGAATTTTTTCCAGTGTGGGTGAAAATAGCAAGAGTTTGTAATTTGACTCTGCCTTGATGCAATTGTGGATAAGAACAGCGGGAGATAGGATCTTTTGGGGAGCGTCCCGATTCTTGCGAGAGATAAGAGAGGAGATCGCTATGCAAATCGATAACAGATATTTCTGTCTTCATTAGACCTCTTGGATTTGACTGAAATCGAGCAGTTCTTGAAAGAGTGCGAACACTTCTTGCAATAGGGCGATGCGATTTTCACGCAGCTGTGGATCAACATCTAGAATTTTTACTGTGTCGAAAAGCTTGGCAAGAGGTGCTTGTAATTTTGCGATCCCGATAAAGGCGTCGAGATAGTTGCATTCTTTGAGGGTCTCTTTCCAATGTTTTTGCAGAACATCGAGAGCATGGATTAATTCTTTTTCTGCAGGCAGGGTGGCAAGTTGGGGCTGAAAAGATGTTAATGCAGGTTTTTCTAGCTGTCCTTTGGCGCGTTTATAGACCTCGAAAAGTTGAGTAAATTCTGCTCCTTTGCTACGAAAAACATGCAAAGCCTGTGTCTTGCAAAACTGATCATAAGGATCAATACAAAGGCGTTGTAAAGAGGCTTCGATCTCATCTTTTTTAAAGCCATATTCTTCAAAGAGAGATTTAGCACGAGCGGTGATAAAAGTAAGAATTTCTTGAACAATAGAGATTGCATTGTTTTTGATCTTGGGAAATGCACAGCAGGCCTCTTCCAGAACTTTTTTCAGATCGATGCGTTCCTTGTTTTCGATTAAAATTTTAAGCAGGCCTATGGATTGTCTGCGCAAAGCATAAGGATCGCTAGAAGAGGAGGGTTTTAGCCCAACGCTATAACACCCGATTAAATTATCCATCTTGTCAGCAAGGCTTAAGACGATTCCTAGCGCTGTCTGAGGAAGGGGGGCGTGTTCAGATCGCGGCATCCAATGCTCTTGGATGGCTTCTGCAACCTCTTTGTCCTCATGTTGAGCTAAAGCGTAATATTTGCCGATGGTGCCTTGTAATTCAGGAAATTCTTTAACAAGAGCGGAGGCAAGATCTGCTTTGCATAATAAAGCTGCCCGAGCGAGTTTCCTTTGGTCGGCAATTTTAAGCTGTTTGTTGAGATTTTCAGCAATCAAGGCGATGCGTTGCACTTTATCAAGGACTGAGCCTAGCTCTTTCTGATGAGTCATCATGCTCAGCTTCTCGTTGAACTTTTCCAAAGCTGTTTTTAGGTCTTGTTCGTAAAGAAAAATTCCGTCAGAAAGCCGTGCTGAAAGGACTTTTTGATTGCCGCGTCGGATTAAATCGCTGAGTTTATTATCGGCGGTGATGATAAATAGATTCTTAAGGTTGCCCTTGCTATCGGCTACTGGAAAATATTTTTGATGCTCGACCATCTCTGAGATTAAGACCTCTTTAGGAGCCTTTAAAAATGCAGAATCAAATGTCGCTGGGCCCAGTTGCGGCCATTCCGCAAGATACAGAACTTGAGGGAGGACTTTTTCCATTTTCAGCGCTTGTCCCTTATTCTTTTTTTCCAGGGTTTTTAATTGTTTTAAGATGTTTTGTTTGCGCTCTTCGATGTCTGCAAGCACGTAGTGTTTTTTAAGTGCTTTGAGGTAATCTTTGGGGGCTTTTAAGGAAAATTTCTTTGGGGATAACTGAGCATGGCCGAATGAGAAACGATCAGAAAGAATATCACCGACTTGAAAGGGAATGATTTTTTCGCCGAAAAGAGCGAGGATCCAATGGATGGGACGCGGATAGCTGATATCGAGATTTCCCCAACGCATTTTTTTGGGAAATTCCAAATTCATAATGAGTGTGGGAAGGAGTTCAGTCAAAAGAGAAAAAGTGGATTTCCCAGGTTCGTTAATCGTTGCAAATAAATAATCAGCTTCTTTGATTTTATCGATCTTGAGATTGTTGCCTTTTTTTCTTTGAATAGCATCCAAAGTCATCGCTGAGATGCCGAGGGATTTAAAAAACCCTTCTCCTTGGGAAGTGGGGTTGCCAGAGGCGTCAAATGCGGAGATGACAGAGGGTCCGCGACGTAAGATTTCCTTGGGAGTTGTTCCTTCGGCGAGCCCCTTGACTAAGATAGCAAGTCTTTGAGGTGTTCCGTATGTTTGTATCGACTCAAAAGTCAGTTGTTGCTCTTCGAGCAAGCGTCGTATTGTTTTTTCAAGATGTGCACATCCAATGGGGATAAAGGTAGCAGGAAGTTGTTCAGAACCAATCTCGAGTAAAAAATCTTGTCGTTGATTAGGAGTAAATTTTGGAATGGGGATCGGCGGAATTTTTTTGATCGGTTTTTGTTTTTCTTTAAGCAGGGGAAAGCCCAGCTTTTCTCTTGAGGAAGTATATTCAATAGCAATGAGACGAGCCAGGTCGCGAATGCGAGCGATATATCCTGTACGCTCAGTGACAGAGATTGCCCCACGGGCATCAAGCATATTAAAAGCATGAGAAGCTTTGATGACAAAATCATAAGCCGGTAAAACGAGATGGCGAGCGATTAAGGTCTTTGCTTCTTTTTCATAATCTTCAAAATGACGGAGCCACATTGCAGTTGTAGACTCTTCGGCATTATAAATACTCCATTCTACTTCACTGCGGTGAGAAATATCGCGGATTGTCAGTTCTTTATTCCACAGGACATCGTATAGACTGTCTTTATTTTGAATGTACATGGCCAGGCGCTCTAAGCCATAGGTGATCTCGGCGCTTATAGGTTTAAGGGGTAGACTTCCCATTGCTTGTAAATAAGTGAATTGAGAGATTTCCATCCCATCGCACCAAATTTCCCAGCCCAAACCCCAGGCGCCAAGGGTAGGCGATTCCCAATCATCGTGAACAAAACGGATATCATGTTTTTTGAGATCAAAATGGAGAGCTTTGAGCGAATCGAGATAAAGCTTTAACACATTAGGCGGAGAAGGTTTAAGAATGACCTGAAATTGATGGAACAAGTGCATGCGATTAGGATTTTCCCCGTATCGGGCATCTGCGGGTCGACGTGAAGGCTCGACGTACGCTGTATGGTAAGGTTCAGGGCCCAAACAGCGTAAAAAGGTTGCGGGGTTGAAGGTCCCAGCCCCCACTTCTAAATCATGACCTTGATGAATAATGCAATGATGGTTTTCCCAAAATTTGATGAGACGATGAATGATTTGCTGGAATGTCAACATGACCTTGTCTGATATTTTTTACATGTCATTCTATTATGCTTTCTGATAAATTTGCACTGTCCAATTTTTTAGTTTATTTGGGTATATCATGCAATCTCTTCACAATCTGAGTTTAGAAGAACTGATGCAGTTCCTCAGCAAAGAGGGAGAGAGGCCTTTTCGTGCCAAGCAAATTTTTCACTGGATCTATGAATGCAAGGTCGATCATTGGGAAAAGATGACCGATCTTAGTAAGAACTTGCGCTTTAGATTAAAAGAAAATTTTTTAATTTCTTCGATCTCACAGCGTAATATTCAAGAGTCCAAAGATGAGGAAACCACAAAATTTCTTTGGGAACTGTCCGATGGAAAACTTGTCGAGTCAGTGCTTATCTGTTCGGAAAAGCGTCGTACAGTTTGCGTTTCTTCTCAGGTAGGTTGTCCAGCAAGATGTGCTTTTTGCGCCTCTGGTCAAGAAGGTTTGATGCGTAACTTGACCGCTGTTGAAATTTTTGAACAGGTGTATCAAATCGATAAGTTTTTACACCTTAAAGGAGAACGAGTCTCTCATGTGGTGTTTATGGGGATGGGGGAGCCTTTTGAAAATTATGACAATGTTCTTAAGGCGGTCTATTTACTGCACGATACTCTGCGTTTAAACCTTTCTCAACGTCGAATCACAGTTTCAACGGTCGGGGTTGTAGAAGGGATTCGCCGCTTTACGAATGAGAATTTGCAAGTGAATCTCGTTCTTTCCTTGCATGCGCCTAATCAACATCTTCGTAAAAAAATTATTCCTTATGCTCGCAAATATTCTTTAGAGGATATCATCGAGGCTATGGTCCTTTTTGCTAAAAAGAGCAAGCGGAACATCACATACGAGTACACTCTCATTAAAGGGATTAACGATTTGCCGCAGCACGCTGAAGAATTAGGCTCTTTATTAAAAGAGCAGCCGTGTACAGTCAATCTTATTCCTTATAATCCAGTTCCTGGCCTTCGGCTTCAGCGCCCTGAAAAAGAAATGATTGAAAACTTTCGTCATATTTTATCCTCTTGCGGAATTGTGACAACATGGAGATATACTAAAGGAAAAGACATTGCCGCGGCATGCGGGCAATTGGCATTACAGGAAAGGAAACATGTGGACTTTGTTGCTTCCTAAAAAAAGGAAAAATGAATATACATTTTTTGTATCAATAAAGAGAAGTCTGTGAGTATTGCACTGGTTCTTACACTTTCAAGAATTTTTTTGGGACCCATTTTCCTTGTCGTCTATCTTTATTCTCACGATTTGGGAATTAGCCTTGTGTGGCTTCCTTATATATTATTGATTTTAGCTGGTATTTCTGAGCTTTCAGATGTTTTTGATGGGGCTTTGGCCCGCAAACAAAACAAAGTGACTGATCTGGGCAAACTGCTCGATCCCATGGCAGATAGTATCTTTAGGTTATCTGTATTGCTCGCATTTACGCAAGGGGTTATCCAATTGCCCCTTTTGCTTGTTTCTGTTTTCTTTTATCGCGATACTATCATCAGCACCCTACGAACTCTCTGTGCGCTTCGAGGAATCGCTCTTGCGGCACGCCTTTCAGGTAAAATCAAAGCAGTCATTCAAAGTGCAACGGTTTTCTTCATTTTGATCTTGATGATTCCTTATTCTTGGGGGTATTTAGATATCAAATTGTTGAGAGTCATTAGTTTTTACAGTGTTCTTGTGGCAGGAATTTACACTTTGTATTCTGGGACTGAATATATCATTGCAAATCGCAAATATATTAAAAAAGCCGTTAATCTAGCATATAGTGCTTCCACTTGAAAGGCCGTTGGGTGTCTTTCAAGTAGAAGCTTCTTTATCTTTTTCGCCGAGCTTTTGGTAAATGAGCAAATATTCTGAAATAGAATGCTTCCAACTAAAATCTTGTCGCATTCCGTTTAAAAGGAGCGACTGCCATTTTTGAGGTTGGCGTTTAAAACATTCCAAGGCACGGCTTAACGCCCAATCGACCCCCTTGCGGTCGGGAAAATCAAACGTAAAGCCGTTGCGGGTGTCTGGAGGACGAGATGAGCTGTCTATGTCGAAGACTGTATCGGTAAGGCCTCCAGTTAATCGAGCAATGGGTACTGTCCCGTAGCGCAAGGCAATCAGCTGAGTGAGACCGCAAGGTTCAAAAAGAGAAGGGATTACAAACATATCTGCTGCAGCAAAAATTTGATGGGCTAATGCTTCATCGTTGTCCAATAGAACAATAGCATTATCATTGTTCTTGAGCTCTTCTTTGAGCGCTTCGAATTCTTTTTGAATCGCCGGGATTGGGGTGGTGCCTAAAAGAATGAATTGTCCTCCTTTGTTTACTGTCTGATAAAGTGCATATTTGATGAGATCGGGACTTTTTTGCGGGACCAATCGTGTGACAGATCCCACAAGAGGCGCGTCATTTTCTTTGATTCCAAAATGAATGCGCAGCTGTCGTTTATTTTCTTTTTTTGCATTCATCATGTTCAAGAGTTTACCTTTGTCGATATTGTACGTTGAATATTTTTGAATGAGATGAGGGTCTTTTTCGGGGTTCCAAAAATCTTCATCAATTCCATTTAAAATTCCCTTAAGTTTTTTACGATTGCTCATCAAAACATCTTCCAGGCCAAACCCGCCTTCGGACGTCTGGATCTCTTTTTCATAAGTTGGCGATACAGTCACGATTCGGTCAGCATATTCAATCCCCCCTTTCAATAAATTGATCAGAGTTAAGGAATAAGGATCTTGCATTTTATCGGGGGCAAGATAATCGTCTCCGCGCAACCCAGCACGGGAGAGATTGAAGGGCTGACAGCGACCCTGATGAGCCATATTGTGAATTGTAAGGACTGTTCCTCTAGTTTTGAAGCCGAGGGGCTGATACATATCTTTATAAAGAACAGGAACAAGCGCCGTAGGCCAATCATGAACATGGACTGCATCAGGCTTTCGACCCGATTTGAAAAGAAATTCCATGGCTGTTCGGGAAAAATAGATAAACCGGTCGATATCGTCATGACATCCGTAAATCACTCCACGGCTAAAATAATATTGTGGATGGTGGGGTTCGATGAGTAATAATTTGAGGCTATCGATTTCTGCTGACCAAATTGTATTGTTGAATCGATGCATTCCATCGAAGGACCAAAGTTCTCGAAAATCCACTTTTAGATTTCGCAAGGATTCGTAATTCAGACAATCATATTTGGGGAGGATAATTTCTATCTGATGGCCTTTCTTAGATAGTTCTTTAGAAAGCCCGTAAATAACATCCGCCAATCCCCCGACTCTAGCAATAGGACAGAGCTCTGTTACGATTTGGACGATATACATAATCCTTCGACCTCAATTTATTTTTTAATGTTAATGAGATATTTGCCGCTACCATAAAAAGATGAAGTCAAATGTACAAAATCCCGTTGAATTTTTGACTAATAGTGTGATAGCTTGTTCCTTCAATCTGCAGTTTTTTCTACTCGACTTTAGCCATTGGAGGGCTAAAATCGAGTTCTAGTAAACATAGAATTTTTTAAACAAACCGGAACTATTGGAAATAGGTGTTTTTTATGTCTTTGTCAGCAATAAGCGAAGGAATGCAACAATTATTGGAATTAAGAGATTATTTTAATGTTGACAGTGGGGATGCTATGGGCGATCTCATAGAAAATGAAAAGGGATTCACTAAGAAGGAATCTCAATGGGAAAACCCTTATCCGCAATCTGCGATCAAACCTTACCTTCCCCAAAAAAACCTTGTTGAAGAATTTAATTCACAGATCAGACTAAAATTTCTTGAATCCTCTTCTCCCCAAGAATCATTTCTTTCATGTCAAGAAATTACAATAAGCATGCTGAATAATCTTGATCTAAAAGCTTTGCTCAATTGTTCGGAAGTGAATAAAAAACTATATTTGGCGACAAAAGTAGAGTTGGTCTGGGAAAATCAATTAAAAAAGTTTCTTCCTCAAGTGGAAGCAATGCCGGAAAAAGAGTGTTCGTTCACTTCTGAACAACAGTTTATGATCATTTTTAAAAGAATCCATGATGAAAAAAGATCATGGATGGCAAAATTTAATCGAAATCAAGAGATATGCCTTAAGTGGAAAAACAAATTGCAAGAAATAGATGAAAAATATCAAAAATTAGGTGCAGATAAAGTTCGTGCGAGAATAGAGGAGGCAAGACAAGAAATTTACGCAAAGGCACCGCATCCCCGTTCGTACATGGAATACGATAAATACATTAAAAGCTTGAATCAACTTGAGGAAAGTGAAGATAGTAAAGCTGTACGAGAATACGATAGCCACTTTAAGCAAATCCAAAAAAAGAAAATCCAAGAGTTATCTGGAGAAGATTATGATGGAACTATCGAATCTATCGGTAAGAAAAGCAAGCAAGGATACATGTTGCTTACTATTCAAAAGCTCTCTGATGGGTTTAATAATCAAGAACAGTTTAATCAAATAATTGGAAACTCGCAATCCATTGGAAATGCCTTAATTTCCAAGATTAATCTCGTTGCCTTATAACCAAAGAGGATTGTTTATATGACTATAGCTGCAAGAGAGGGCGTTTTTAACGATAGCAGGTACAAAGCAGTACCGGAACTGATCACTCAACGACAAACGATATGGCAAAACCGTCACCTACAATTTGCGATCCGATCTTATCCATCCTCTATTAATGAAGAGGGAAATTGTATTAAAACATTTGCTTCGGAGATCAGCACTCGAGCGTATCAAGGTGTTGAGGAGTCGTTTTTCTCGCCTCAAAAAAATGTGATATTTATTATATTAAATCATCTTGCTCCAAAAGATCTGATGAGTTGTTCAAATGTGAGTAAGAATTTCTATTTGGCAACCAAAACAGAGCTCCTTTGGGAAAAGCAGTTAGAAAAGCTTCTTCCTCAAGTGCAAGCATTATCGAGAAAAGAGTGTTCTTTCACTCCCGAACAACAATTTAAAATTATTTTTAAAGCAATCAATGATCAAAAAAAGCCGTTTATTGACAAATTCAATCAAAATCAAAATTCAGCTTTTGAATGGAGCGAAAAGCTCAAAGGGCTAGGTAACAAAATCCAAGAATTAATGCGGGATCAAAAAGATGAAGTCTGTTCGAGATTAGTCATCCTATCAAGGGAAGATTTTTTGCAATTCTCAGAAGCATTAAATCAAGTTCCAGAGGAGGAGTTTGATCAAATAGAGGAAATTGTTGAAACGATTCTAGAATGTCAAAATTGTCTTGTCAGACTCAAGTATCTATGCGGTGATGATAGGGCTGTCGAGTTTTGGGATAAAGATAGCCAACTAGGACGTTTATTTTCTGCTATTGAAAATGTTTCTGCTGCGTTTAATGATCAAGAAAAGTTTGAGGAAACGATTAGAAAATTTGAAGCCTATTGGAATACTACCTTTCAATTCGACTTTATACCCAAATAAACAAGTCATTGACCTCCGAGTGTGTTTTATAGCATTGTTTTATTAATTAATATTCAGTTATAATAATACGTCACATAAAACAATTAAAGGGGTTATTTTTATGGTAATTGAAAATAATTTTGGAAAATTAGATCAAAACTTATTGTACAGAATTTTTTTTAAATCTGGAAATATTCCTGAGCTTCCTAAAGTCTGTCAATTGTTCAATGAAACTTTGAAAATTGGCTCAAAACAATTATACGAAGCTTTAATTGAAGAGTTTGGAGAAAATTGTTTATATGATGCTTTGAAAGGAATGAAGTTAGAAAAAAAGTCTTACTCTGCTAAAATCGATGGTCTATTTTTTAAAGTATATCAAAATTCAGATCCTCTAAAAAAATGCGGTATCAATTATGACATGAACGCTTTAAGAGAGTACATGAGACCATTATTGCTTGCAGAGGGATATAGAAAATTATGGTTAGCGCTTCTTAAAGTAGCCGATCCACAGCTCCAGTTTTTGATGTTAAAAGAATCGTTTGGGCAGCAGCCTTTAGAAAATGCAGAACGCATCCGTCAATTTTTTAAACTCAATGTTTCTGAAATAGAAAAAGTCACTTCTCTGGATTTAAGTCAGCAAGAATTGCGGGTTTTACCTCCAGAAATTGCTTGTTTTTCTCAGCTGAATAAACTGGACCTTTCTCATAATTATCTTTCTGAGCTGCCCGAAGAAATCGGTCAGCTAAGAGAGCTTGAGGAGCTTAAGGTCAACGATAATGTATTGCTCTCTTTGCCTGTGACGATCGGTCAATTAAAAAGCTTGAGTGATTTTCAATGTGCAGAAAACCAATTGACACAGGTTCCTAATGAAATTTGTCAACTGCTTGAGCTCAAATCTCTTCATCTTTCAAGCAATCCCATCCATATCCTTCCCGATAAAATGGGAAAATTGCAGTCTTTAAATTATCTTTACTTAGATGGATGTCGACTGACTTCCTTGCCCTCTTCTTTAGGAAAAATTCCGTTTCTTATCGGGCTCTACCTTTACGGCAATTGCCTATCTGAACTGCCAAGTTCTCTATGCAAAATGCAGGATTTAAAATTTTTGTCCCTTCAAAACAATCATTTAATGGCGCTGCCAGAAGATATCGGGACAATTTCCTCGCTTCGATCTCTTTTTGTCGATGGCAACAATCTTAAAGAGCTTCCACAAAGTATTTGCTCTCTTACGCAACTCAAACGACTTTCTGTTTCGAATAATCATTTATCTTTATTGCCACAGGGAATGCAAAAATTAAAACAGCTGATTTATTTTGATTGCGCTGGCAATTTTTTGGATGACCTAAGATTGAATAATAAAGAAACTGTTTTGAACAGCTCGATGACCAAAGATAGATTTCAAAAAACCTATTGGGGTTTGGGGGAAAACAAATGGAAAGAGGGCATCGATGGTGCAGATCATCGCTTTGGGCCAAATGTTTACGATCTTGGGTTACACGAAACAGCTGTTGCTGAACCCGGGTTTTTAAATGGGATTGAGAAAGCTTTTCAATTCTTAAACGAAAATTTTAATCGGAAAATCGATGCGAAATTTTATTTAGATCTTCATAAAGTTGCCTGCGGGCATTTTGCCGGAGATGCGAACAATACATTGATGGGACAAGAAAAAGTAGGCGTATTCCGAGATAAAGACGATATTTTGGGTGCTCCTTTTTCTGAAGACAATCTGATGACGCCAAGAGCTATCGATGAATTTTATAAGCTCAATGATGAACTTACTTTAAGATTTGGCGCTTCTTTCCGAGTCGGAGATTTAATTCTTCCTTCCAATACGCCTCAAAGTATGTTGATGTGTTATCAAAAACTCTCAAAAAAACAAGTTGAAATCATTTTTAATTACTTCCTCACCAATTTTTATGATGATATCGGACGTGCCGATGCACCTGATTCTAAAATCAAAGCAATCGCAAAGTTCATCCAGAGGCTCGAATGGCTTCATCCTTTTCGTGACGGTTGCGGAAGAACAAATAGTGCGCTTTTAAACTATTTGTTAACAGTTTATGGATTTAATCCTGTTCTTCTTGAAGACCCCTACATCTCAAGTTACAACGGTCTCAACGAGTTTACCTCACAATTGATCACAGGGATATTTGATTGGCAAAAGGAATCGCGATCGATACAATCCAGGAAAATGGATAAAACTTGATCATCGAATCGTTGCCTGCGCATGAAAGAGATTGCCCTGGTTACAGATATCGCTTTTTGGAAAATAGGATTGGGTAAAAATGCCCGTATCCAAGAGCTTTGCTATTTTCTTGCCCGACACAGCCGTTTTACCCTTTATTATCTTGGAGATGAGAAATCTCCTTTTCCAGGGCCCTCTTTTCAAGAAAATGACAAACCGTCTCAGCTTAGGTCTTATCTGGATAAGGCTGATCACGATTTGCTTATCGTAGAATATCTTCATTTGCATTGGGTTGCAGATCTTCCTCTTAAAAAGACAAAGGTCTATCTCGATGCCCATGATCTTCTATCTGAAAGGGCAAAATCTTTTGAATCCTTTAATCGTAAAAACAATGAGATCACTTGGGAACAGGAGCTGGATTATTTTTGCAGGTTTGACAAAGTGATGTTCATGCAGAAGGAGGAAATCGAAAAAGTGTTGCCGCTGATCGGTAAAGATCGTCTTCTTCTTTGCCCCCATCCTGTCATTCCTGAGACAGATGTTCCTTTTCGCCAAGAGGTGGAGGTGATTAGCTTTTTTGGGAGTCCTTCCTGGGCTAATATGGATGGGATCCAATGGTTTCACGATACTGTTCTTCCTCGGCTCGGTGATTGGGCAGAGAAATGTGTTGTGAATGGAACTGCAAGCAGTTCTCCGCTATCTATTTTTTCACCCCGGCTTGCGAAAGGAAAACTGTTTTCTTCTCTTGGCGAGTATTACAAAGGTATCGACATTGCTATTAATCCTGTTCTTTATGGGAGCGGTTTAAAGATTAAGACAGTGGAGGCCCTTGCCTATGGAATTCCTCTTGTAGCTACAACTGCAGCTGTTCAGGGGCTTCGCGAAGAGAGCGGTCACGCTTTTCTTCTCGCTGACACCCCTGAAGATTTTGCACGAGCCATTTGCACACTTGCGGAATCTTCTCATTTAAGAGATCAACTTTCTAGAAATGCTCGCGCTTTTGCTCAAAAACATTTGACTCCCGAAGCGTGCTTCGGATCTTTATTGCATTAACTCATTATTCAGGTTGCATTAAGAATTTAGCTTCGCTTGAGCATATTGCGGCAAAATGCTCGTAGGAAATACGACACCTTTTGCTGTTAGGTCATCAAGGGTAAAGTTAAATCCTTGTTCTTTGAGATTTTGATCTGTTTCGATGGGAAGAACATGAAAGATTGAATAGAGGAATTGACGTATATGGAATAGGAGGTTAAGCAGGAAGACGTGGCATCGAATTTTGCCATTTTCCAGGGGGGTAAGAGTAGGGGTTTCAACGACTTTAGCCCCGAGTTTCAAGGCTCTTTTTGCGATAAGATCTGCAAATGCAGTGCAATTATGATGTGTCTGATGAAAGGGAACATTTGAAGATAATGAAATTTGGTCATCGCTGCTATTTTTGTTGTCGCAACCACTTAGCAGCTCTATGTAGGATAGGATTTGATGAAAAATCTCCGGTTTATCAAAAGTCAGAGAAATGTACTTTGTATTCCAGGAGGTATGAGGTAAAAAGATGTAATGATCTGGCGATTCAAAAACCCCCTGATGAATTTTTGTTACTTTTTTTAATGTTGTGCAATGGCCTTGAGGATCACCATTAGAGGTGTCGTCATAAGAGAGAAAGCCGATACTGTAAACCTCTCCAGAAGGTGTCGTTAATTGAAGAGAGGAATGGCCTCGTGGAATGATCTGTTCCTTGATGGGCCCATTTTGCTGGGGCCCATGCTGGGGCAAGTGCGTTAAAATTTCTAGACGGAAAGTTTGAGAAGGTTGTCTTAATTTGCGATAAGGGGTGAGAGAGCTCCAACCCACTAAAGGTTGTCTAGTAAACCCTCGTTCTAAATATTGATAACAGGGGGAAACCTTTAATTCTACGGGACGTGCTATTAATGACGTGATTGAAAAAAATGACGCGATTGGACGATCAGTATCGCGATATAAGATTTTTTTATCGATAAGCTCTTGAATGGTGAGAAATTGTATAGGTGAAATTAAGTGAATATTTAATAATTGCTCTTTATTTTTAATGATTTCTGAGAGTTGCTCTTTTGCTGTTTCATCCACTAAAACTTCCCGATATCTGCCATCATTGAATTCTCCTTTGATGCGAAGGGTCGCTCCTTTCTGATTTTGTAGACATTCAACTTGCTCTTCAATGTCTTGAAGATGGCGATTCTGGAAGAGTTTTTTTAAATTTGTGCAATTTGTAAAGCGAAATTTCGGTTCCTCATTGCGATCAAACTTATGATCGAACTTGGCCATTTTTTCAAAAATATGATTCACAAAAAGCAGATCGATTAAATCATTTTCAACTGTTGGAGTACGGGGTTCGCCAGCTTCATCTGTAATTTGTAACCGCGAAGAGTCAATGGAATTCAATTTAATGACAAATTTAGCCCGATCCAGCTCAAATTTTACACCTTCTTCAAGTTTTTTTGACTCCATTGTGGAGAATATCTTTAATAGAAGTAATAGAATTTTATTGTCGTTATTGATTTTTTCAATCTCAGATCTGATTTTTTTGACTTCGTTGATGTTGTTGCTTTCTATAGATTTTTTTAATGATTCTTTTTTGTCTAAAAAACAGTTCACAACAGTATTTATTTTTTCTTTGAAGAAAAAGTTAACGAGTGGAATGTTGCTATTAAAATAAATATCGTTTTTAAAGTTAACTGACATTTAATCCTCCATAACAATAATGGAAGAGATATTATAATAGATGTGATTACTTTTCAATTGATTTTACTTTATTGAATTACATGATGCAATTTTATTTAAAAATAAATAAAAAATCCCGTAACGAATGCACTTAGCATTGGCTTCTGAAGCCTGCCGTTTAGAAATTAATTAAAGCCTGAACCCAATAAAGGCGAAATCAACTCCCTCTAATGACTATACCCAAATAAACTGAAAAATTGGCCGATAGGCGGGATTGAAATTCGGCGCTTTGAAATGCGCCTATTGGCCAATTTTTCAGTTTATTTGGGTATAAAGTCGAGTTTGAGCCTTTGAAATCTAAAGTTGCATTTTATTGTGTAACCTATTAGGATAGCTCCTTAATTCGGAGAACGTCTCTTACGATAAAGACACTGGAATGACTTGTGGTGGGGTGTCGCCAAGTGGTAAGGCAGCGGTTTTTGGTACCGCCATTCGGAGGTTCGAATCCTTCCACCCCAATTAAGATTGTTACTGATTACCCAGCGGTTTAAATGTCTCAACACAATGATTATGCGCTTTTTGCTGGAAGTTCTCATCCGGAGCTTGCGCAACAAATTGCGGATTGTTTAGGGATTTCCCTGGGGAAAGCGCGCATCGAAATGTTTCCAGATGGCGAGATAGGCGCTCATGTATTAGAAAGCGTCCGTGGTCGGGATGTGTTTATAGCTCAATCTATAGCGCGCCATCCCAACTTCTATCTCATGGAACTACTGATTTTAGTAGATGCAATGAAACGCGCTTCTGCTCGTTCCATCATTGCGGTGATTCCGTACTACGGATACGCACGGCAAGACAGGAGAGGAAAAGAGCGCGAGCCAATTACAGCAAAACTTGTCGCTGATCTGTTACAGACAGCAGGTGTGACGCGAGTGCTGACGATGGATTTGCATACAGAGCAAATCCAGGGATTTTTTGATATCCCTGTCGATAACCTTTATGCCCGTCCACTGATTGTTGAGGCATTTGTTAAGCAGCACATGGACGATGTCGTCGTCGTCGCCCCGGATATTGGCAGCATCAAATTGGCCCGCTCTTATGCTGAGGCTTTGAAAGTGGATCTCGCTATTGTCGATAAGCGCCGTGTCAGTGCAAGACAAGTGGAAATATCAGCCATGATCGGCGATGTAAAGGACAAGAACGTCCTTCTTGTTGATGATATGTGTTCTACCGGAGGAACATTAAAAGTAGCGGCGCGCGTGTGTAAGCATGTTGGTGCAAAACGTATTTGGGCTGCTGTTACCCATGGCTTGTTTGTCGGCAGCGAACGACTTGAGGAAAGCGGGATCGAAAAAATAGTGATGAGCAATACTGTCCCAGCTCCAGAGACAATGGATCAAAACTATTTGAAAATTGTCACTGTGGCACCGCTCTTTGGCAAAGCGATCCAATCGATCATTGGCGCCAAATCGATCTCTTCCCTCTACAATTAATTTCCGGTTGGACAGCAAGCTTATTTGAGAAGATTTTATTTTAACTATTGGAGAAATTTTATGAAACTCGCAGTGAAACAGCGCGTTAGCGAGAAGAAGAAAGATATTAAAGAAATCCGCCGGGAAGGCAATATTCCTGCGATCGTCTATTCTTCAAAAAGCCAACCAGAAAAATTAATTGTCGATGGCGCAGAATTTAATTCTATTTTGCGGCAAATGAAACCGGGCCAGTTGCCGACGACAATTTTTATCCTTTCTGATGGCAAAAAAGAGTGCCGCGCCATCATTAAAGATATTCAATATCATCTTACGACATACAATGTTTCCCATATTGATTTTGAGGAATTAATTGAAAATGTTCCGGTCTGTGTCAAAGTGCCGATCAATTGTACGGGCATTGTCGATTGCATGGGACTTAAGTTGGGAGGGTTTTTACGCCAGGTCACTCGGCATGTGAAAGTGGAATGTTTGCCAAAAAACATTCCGACCGAGTTTATCGTCGATATTAAAGATTTGGGAATTCGTCAGTCCAGACGTTTAAAAGATATCGAGATGCCCAGTGGTGTTAAACCTCTTGCGGGCCCTGAAGAAGTTGTTGTGGTGATTGCAAAGAGATAATCTAAAAGTGAACGCATTTGAGAAATATCTCATTGTTGGTTTAGGAAATCCAGGAGAAGCCTATATAAAAACACGGCATAATGTTGGATTTAATATCGTTCAATTATTGGCAAAAAAAAATGGCATGGGATTTAAACATGTTTCTCATCTGATCGGAGATGTCGCTCAAGGTGAAATCCTCAAGAAAAAAGGATTACTGCTATTACCAACCACTTTCATGAATTCTAGCGGTGATGCTGTCAGGCGCTGTATGGATTATTTCAAAGTTCCTATCGATCACATGATTGTTGTCTGCGACGATATTGCACTTCCTATTGGGACAATGAGGTTGCGCAGTCAGGGGAGTAGTGGAGGACATAACGGGCTAAAAAGCATTGAAGCGCATTTAAATACTCAGCATTATGCGCGCCTTAAGATTGGCATCGGATCTGTTGAATCAGAAAAATGGGCCAGCCATGTCCTAGGTCAATTCTCTCAAGAAGAGATCCAAGCGATCGAAGAAATATCGATTAAAGCACTGGAAATATTGGAATTATGGATTGCGTCTGGAATTGCCATTGCAATGCGGACGGCTAATACCATTTGCGAAAAAAGGAGGAAAAAATGATTAAATCAAGAAAACATCTTTACGAAGGGATGTACATCTTAAGTGCGACACTGAGTGATGATGCCAGACAGAAAGCACTTGAAAAAATTACTACAGGCATTACCGGCCGCGGCGGAGAAATTCATAAAGTCTTTGACCAAGGTCGCAAAAAACTCGCTTATGAAATCAATGGAAAAAGAGAAGGCCACTATTTTCTTCTCTATTTTTCTACTCCTGCGAACAATCTGACAGAAATAAGGCGCGAGTATCATTTGAACGAAGATCTCATCCGTTTTTTGACTTTGCGCGCAGATATTGTGCCAGAAAAAATAGAGTTTAAACCATTAATTCAGGAATAAGGAAGCCATGGGCATCACAATCAAAAAGGAAAAAGAAAAAGCTCCTGCATCCTTAGAAGGCATTTTTGTTAAGAAACGCAAAACATGCCCTTTTACGGCTGCGGGAATCCGCCATATCGATTACAAAGATATCCATACTCTGTACCAGTTCATTACAGAACGCGGTAAGATCATCCCACGACGAATCACAGGTGTTTCAGCCTATTATCAACGACAACTTGCTCAAGCGATCAAAAGGGCAAGGCATATGGCATTATTGCCGTTTGTTGCTCAAGAATAAGATAAGGAGAATTTAAATTTATGCGAAATCAGTTATTACTTCTCGAAGATGTCGAAGATCTGGGGCGCAGCGGCGATGTCGTGAGTGTCAAGCCCGGTTATAGTCGTAATTTCTTGCTTCCGAAAAAAAAGGCGGTCATTGCAGGCAAATTTACTTTGCGCATGCAAACTAAACTCAAAGAGGAGCGTGCAAAACGTGCTGAGGTGGATCGTAAAGACGCTGAAGAGTTAGCGCATAAAATTGAAGGAATGGTTCTTTCTATTGAAGTTAAGGTGGATCCTGATGGGCACATGTATGGTTCCGTCTCCGTTCTAGATATTGTGCATCTTTTTGCAAATGAAGGGATTGTCATCGAGCGTCGCAATGTTCTGCTTCCTCACCCCATTAAAACATTAGGAATTCATCCGATCCATCTCAAGCTTAAAGAGGGGATTCCAGCTCATATGACACTTAAAGTGCATAGTGGCGCTGATGTCGTCAAAGAAGAAAATAAAGCTCCGCAGACGCAAGAATAGCGATGAAAAAACTGATTCAGGGAATTGTCGATTTTAGAAGAGATCTGACCGATGAGAGCAGATCTATTTTTGCAAAATTAGCGCTTGGGCAAAAGCCCGATGCTCTTTTCATTTGTTGCTCCGATAGCCGCGTAGCACCTAATGTTTTTGCATCGACAAACCCTGGAGATTTATTTGTCTTGCGAAATATAGGCAATTTGGTCCCTCCCTACTCTTCTTCATTACAAGAAACCAGTGTCTCTGCGGCTATTGAATTTTCGCTGTTTTCTTTAAATGTTTCTGATATTATTGTTTGCGGGCATTCAGAATGCGGAGCTATTCTTGCCCTTACTCAAGGGATGGGGGCTCTTTCTTGTCCGCATCTAGAATCTTGGTTGAAGTACGGAGAAGAATCTGTCATTAAAGTCAGAAAAGGGCTGATCCCTAATCCCCATTTATCTGAACACAATCAAATTTCTCAGGTCAATGTCCTTGAGCAAATGAAACATCTTGCAAGTTATCCTGCTGTTAAAGATCGAATCGAAAAAAACCATCTGCGAGTTCATGGATGGTGGTTTGATATTGCTACAGCTGATGTGTATCGCTACGAATCAAGCGATCATCAATTTATATTGATTGATGCAAAGTCGAGTTGAAAGGACGCGTTGAAAGGATTAGATTCATGAAGTCAAAAATCATCGTCGTTACAGGGGCTGCAGGTTTTATAGGTTCTTGTACAGTAAAGTACCTCAATGAACAGGGGATCGATCACCTTCTTCTTGTCGATGATGTTAAAAAGACTCAAAAATGGAAAAATCTTCTCAATAAAAAGTGTCTCAATTTCATCTCTCGCCATGATCTATTCAAATGGCTAGAAGGCAGGCAGGACATGGTCAAAGCATTTATCCATTTAGGTGCGTGCTCAGATACGATGGAAGCAGATGGCGATTATTTGATGGAAAATAATTTTCGCTATACTGTGAGGCTAGCTGAATATGCATTGAAGTACAATCAACGATTCATTTATGCCTCTTCTGCTGCGACTTACGGTGATGGAACGCTTGGCTTTAGCGATAACCATTCGACGTTAGAAAATTTGCAGCCGTTAAATCTTTATGGGTTTTCTAAATATTATTTTGATTTGTGGGCAAAACAGCAGGGTATCCTCAATCAGATTATCGGGCTAAAATATTTCAATGTATTCGGGCCAAATGAAAGCCATAAAGGGCATATGGCCTCAATGGTGTTTAAGATGTTGCCGATTGTGCAATCCGAAGGGAGGATTCGTCTGTTTAAATCTTTGGATCCCAAACGTTTTGGCGATGGTGATCAATGCCGTGATTTTATTTATGTCAAAGATGCTGTTCGGATGACTTGTCACTTTTTAGAAAATCATCTCTCTGGCATCTTTAATATCGGAACAGGGAAAACGACAACCTGGAATGCGCTTGCCAAGGCCGTATTCAAAGCTCTGGACAAACCCATTCAAATCGAATATATCGACATGCCAAGCGGCCTGATGGGCCAATATCAAAACTATACCTGTGCAGACATGAGCAAATATAAAAAGCAAACAGGTGTGGATGCTGTCTGCGAATATACGATTGAAAATGCAGTCGATGATTATATCAGAAACTACTTACTTAAGGACAAACGATGGTAAAACTCAGCGGGATGTTGAGTCGGTTTAGCCCAGTGCGCGTGCTTGTCATTGGCGATTTTATGCTGGACACGTACACGACGGGAAAGGTCAAACGGATCTCTCCTGAAGCGCCTGTCTCTGTCCTCCACGTACAAAAAGAAGAAAGTCTTCCAGGAGGAGCTGGAAATGTCGTTTTAAACTTAATCTCATTAGGCGCTCGAGTCATTGCCGTAGGACGCATTGGTTATGATGCTGCTGGAGAGGAATTGCGCGATGCATTAGAGCGCGAAGGGGCTGATGTTGAAAACCTCATCCTTCAAAAAGGCTACAAAACACCGGTTAAGAATCGACTGATCGCAGATGCGCAGCAGATTTTGCGCGTCGATTTTGAAACGATCAGCTCTTTACCGGAGCAAATCGAAGAAGAGATCTTAGAAAGGCTTCCTCCTTTAATCGATAAGGTTCAGATTATTGCGATTTCAGATTATGGCAAAGGTTTTTTATCACGCTCCTTTCTTAAAAAAACAATTGCGATGGCTTCAGAAAAAGCAATACCCGTTATCGTCGATCCTAAAGGAGATGATTTTTCAAAATATTACGGAGCATCGGTGATTAAGCCCAATCTTGCTGAGGCTTATGCAGCGGCCAAATTAACTTCGGAAGCAACCTTGGACCAGGTCGCTAGTGTCATTCTTCAAAATTGCGGCGTGGAGATGCTTATTGTCACACGTTCTGAAGCGGGAATTTCTTTGTTTAATAAGGCTGGCCAGCAATTTGACTTTCCTGTCCGCTCTAAAGAAGTTAAAGATGTTACAGGGGCAGGAGATACTGTTCTTTCCATGATCAGTGTGGCCCTTGCCAATAAATTAGACATTAAATATGGCGCTCAGCTTGCTAATATCGCCGCGGGAATGGCAATTGAGAGATTAGGTTGTGCTCGTATCAATCTCTCCGAGATGGCCGAACGTCTTTTAGAATTTGATGTCGAAAATAAAATTTTTGATGAAGAACATCTCTTTGCTCTTCAACAAGCCTTGAAAGGAAAGCGTTATACAGTCTTGGGACTGAATAGCGCACACGGGATGTCGACTGCTCTTTTTCGTTCTTTGCGCAAGGTATCTTCAAAGGGCAGGGAAAAAAAGTTAATTGTCTACGTTCGCGATAACGATCCTGATACTGAATTTGTTTCCCTCCTATCCTCTCTTGCAGAGGTTGACTTCATTGTCTTAAAATGCGAAAGCTTAAAAAATCTTTGCGATATCATCCATCCTCATCAAGTTTTTATTATGGAAGAAGACAAATTGGTCACTTTAGATCATGCGACTGCACTTCTTTCTAAAGTAAGAGATAATTTAAGTCCTAATAAACCTGTTTTTAATGGCTTTATAACAACCTGAATTTTTCCCGATTTTTGAATCACATTCAGTAGACCTCTTGCGTAACTAAGGCTTCGTCGATTTTGGGGATTATTTTGGCCTATTTTCGATTCTTTTTGCGGGGGTTGTATACGAAAGTTGATACAACCCCCGCAAAAAGAATCGAAAATCGGTTCAAAAGAACCCCAAAATCGACAGAAGCTTGAGTTAGCAAGAGGTCTAGTTTACTTAGGTATAGTTTTATTTGATTTCAATGTTACCAATCTTTATATTAATTATGGTTTCCTTAATTCAATTGAGGAGAGTTTTAATGAAAAAAAATACTTTGCTTTTATTAGTGGCTATGAACATCACCATGCTTTGCAGCTATGCTGATGAAGGAAGACCCATAGTTTCTTTTTGCCAAGAGACAGAATCTATTGTTGAAAGTCCAATCCAACAAACTCTTCAAGAAACGCGAAAGAAGCTTTTTGAGTTAACGCATCACGATGCGGTGGTGATGAAAAACTTTGATAACTTTGCTGAAGTTCTCCAGGTCGCTTTTCAAAAAGAAAAAAGCATGACCGTCCAAGAGATTGAAAAGATCTGCTTAGGTATTGATTTTGCTGCGGAAAAACATCGTTTTCAAACACGCAAGAACAAAGAGAGGACTCCTTATATTTCACATCCGATTGGCGTTGCCTATCATCTCATGGAAGTGGGTGAGGTTAGAGAAGCTTCAGTTGTGATCGGAGCCCTTTTGCACGATACCGTCGAAGATACTCAAACAACATTCGAAGAAATTGAGAATAAATTCGGCAAGCAAATTTCTGGTTTAGTCCGCGAGGTGACCGATGATAAATCTTTGGCCAGGGATGTTCGCAAGCGCTTTCAGGTGATTAGCGCCTCTCATAAATCAAAAGGAGCAGCGCAGATCAAGCTTGCTGACAAACTATTTAATCTCAAAGATCTTTATAACAATCCTCCGCCTGATTGGACACAAGCGCGTATTGACAGATATTATGAATGGGCCCAGTCGGTTGTCGATCGTCTTCCTAATGCCAATGATAAACTTCACGATGCCATCAAAGAAATCATCGATCAATACTGGGAAAAGCAGATCAGTGCATATACCCAAACAAACTGAAAAATTGGCCGATTAATTATATTAAATTATTTTCCTGTAAATTTTATTCCCAAGTCTGTTTTTTTGTGGTTAATACTCTCAAGTTTTTTGCTTCACCATGAGAAGAACAATATTAGACCTCTTGCGTAACTAAGCTTCTGTCGATTTTGGGGTTCTTTTGAACCGATTTTCGGCATGGTTCAAAAGCAGGTAACAGTTTTTGAAAAAAACTGACATAGCAAATCAATTTTTCTGTAAAACATTTGGTGTTACATCAAAAAGCTACAGGATTAACTGCTATGTCAACCACTATTCATACCCCATCTTACCATAAATTAAAAGACTTCCACGTCGCTCACACCTTAGATTCCATGCAAAGACAAGAGCTTGCTCTCGAAGTAATTGGCAACAAGACTTCTGTTACTAAGGTGGCAAGCCATCTTGGAGTTAGCCGAAAATTTGTGTATCAACAAAAAGACATAGCTCTCAATGGGGTTACAGAAGCATTTAGTGCCTCTTCATCGGATGATTCGACTGTCTGCTTTCACCTCCCCGTTACCAAGGAATGGATCAAACAATTCATTTTAAGTCTGGTTTTGATCAGCCATTCCTCTTATCAGGGAGTTATCGAACTATTGCGCGATCTGTTCGATTACGATATTTCCAAGGGCAATGTCCATAACATTGTCCATGCAGCTCTTGCCCAAGCAACACAAATCAATCGGCAGCAGGATTTATCCCAAATCAAAGTGGGTGCCCATGATGAAATTTACCAGGCGCAAGATCCCGTCTTGGTCGGTTGTGATGCGCATTCGACTTATTGTTATTTACTGAGCTTAGAAGAGCACTGTGATGCTAATGCATGGGGAATACATCTGCTCGAGTTGCAAGAAAAACAGGGTCTTAAACCTGATCACACAATTGCCGATGGAGGACGTATGGCACGAAGCGGGCAAAGAGAAGCGTGGCCGAATATTCCTTGTCATGGTGATGTCTTCCATGCTTTAAAACCCTTTAGTGACCTCCTCTCTTATGTAGATAATCGAGCAGTAGAGAGTCTGAAGATGGTCGAGGAGATAAAACACAAACTGAATCACCCATGGGGGAAAACAAGAAAAGAGGAGAAACGCAAAGAATTGTTTGAAAAAATGACTGTAGTAGAAGAAATGAGCGAGAAGGCCCTTTGCCTATCAGAAGACTTAACAACTCTGTATAGATGGCTCCAAAAAGACATTCTCTGTTTAGCTGGCCCTACCTATAATGACCGGCTTGAGTTGTTGGATTTTGTGGTAAATGAGCTGCGGCTCCGAGAGCCGGCAAATCCTCATCGCATTGGTCCTGTACGGAAATACCTGGAGATTAATAGAGATAACCTCCTTGCTTTCGTTCCTCTCCTAGAGGAACGTCTCAAGAAAATTGCCGACCGACATAAAACACCGTTAGAGGGAGTAGTAGCAATACATCACTTGGCAGCAATCCCGGCATCATATCAAAAACACTGGGAACAATATGCCGATCTCTATCAACGGCTTGGGAGTAAATTTTACCGGATCAAAGAAGAAGTGGATCAGTTATTGAACAATGTGGTAAGAGCAAGTTCTGTTGTTGAGAATCTAAATAGCAGGCTGAGAAACTATTTCTCCTTACGCAGGCATCTAGGCAAAGATTATTTGGAAATTCTTCGCTTTTTCCTCAATCACCGTCGATTTATGCGAAGTGAACATGAGGAGCGAATAGGGAAGAGTCCAGCAGAATTAATGAGTGGCAAGAACCATCCTCATTGGCTAGAGATGCTGGGCTTTTCTCTGTTTAAACAGGCAGCTTAAACGTCTCCAAAGCAGCTTTCAAAATATTAATGATCTTCTTCGTCTTTGGGCGAATTGTTTTCGCTTGCCCAGTGTTACCCATTTTGTGCTATTTTTGAACCATGCCGAAAATCGGTTCAAAAGAACCCCAAAATCGACAGAAGCTTAGTTACGCAAGAGAGGTCTATTGTTGGAGGTAACGATGTGCCGGTTATCAGCATGA
>Ga0206843_10072_pt1 | contig 36323 bp, 34 predicted proteins | sample Alteio_BWOrgCont_21_FD_152869 | JGI IMG/M metagenome (GOLD analysis project Ga0206843, IMG submission 152869) | Enriched cells from forest soil in Barre Woods Harvard Forest LTER site, Petersham, Massachusetts, United States -... | ecosystem: Environmental > Terrestrial > Soil > Temperate forest >...
TTGGACTCTCAAAAAATAAAGCGTCCGTTAGGATTCATTAAAATGGCACAACAAATCAGCAGCGAAATAAAAAACCGGGATAAAGAGCGAGTCGACGCAATGTCCGATGTTTCATCATTACCATATTTAGCTATTGTTGTTCCCAAAGCACTGGAAAACCAATCTTTATTAGCATTACCAGCCTATTGGTTACTGTCGCTTGATAAAAATACAACCGAAGAATTACCCCCTCCTCTCGTCGCTATCCTTACCGAGATTCTCGCTGAATCATTGCTAGAAGATTTGTGGATTTGCTCAAGCGATAAATTATCAACCTGGCAAAAAGAATGGCAGAAAAATGGCTTTAAGCACTGGGCAGAAAAACAATTTTTACCTGGAGTGACGGACAATTTAGCACATGTCGTTGAAGAAGCTTTTAGCCTTCAAAATATGCCCGTTTCATTAAAAGTTGCCTCTGGCACAATCTATCTCGCTGCTGAAGCACAAGCCTTTGCTCAACCCGAATACAAACTGTATCACCCAGTTGTGGAACGCTTTCAAGTTCACGATTTATCCTCAGCTCAACCCACTTATTTTTCTTTTCCAGCTGTCAGCCTAGATAAACCGCCCGCCCCAGAAATTATCAAGCTTGATGTTAATGACGAAGAACTTGTATCCATAAGCAAGGCTCGCGTATTAGCGTTAACTATTGAAGAAATGCTTGCTATCAAACATTACTATGCCGATTCTTCAAATAAGGACAAGCGCTTAAAAGCTGGGCTATCCGTTTGGCCGACAGATGCTGAATTAGAAGTTATTGCTCAAACTTGGAGCGAACATTGCAAGCATAAAATTTTTAACGCTAACATTTCTCTGCAAGAACTAGACAGCACTGCAAAAGAAAAAACTAGCTCGATAAAAAGTCTTTATAAATCTTACATTCAAAACGCAACCAAGCAATTACAAAATAAACGCAAAGACCTGCTATCGGTATTTAAAGATAATTCTGGTGTCGTTAAGTGGAATGATAAGTTTGCTATTTGCTTCAAAGTAGAAACTCACAACTCACCTTCTGCTCTTGAACCTTATGGCGGTGCATTAACTGGTATTCTCGGTGTGAACAGAGACATTCTTGGCACCGGACTTGGTGCTAAGCCTATATTCAATACCGATGTACTTTGTTTCGCCTATCCATCGGAAGATTTGCCCAAACGTCCAAAACTCCTGCCACCCGAAACAATTATTGAAGGGGTGCGCAAAGGTATCCAAGACGGCGGCAATAAAAGTGGCATCCCTACAGTTAATGGTGCTATAGTTTTTGATCCCGGATATCGGGCTAAGCCGTTAGTTTTTTGTGGTACAGGCGGCGTCCTGCCTTTAGAAGTTGCTGGGCGGTGTGCTTATGAAAAACACACTCAGTCCGGCGACACTATTGTTATGGCTGGGGGTCGTGTTGGCAAAGATGGCATTCACGGAGCAACATTTTCTTCAGAAGCTTTGCATGAGGGAAGTCCTGTTACCGCTGTGCAAATAGGCGATCCTTTTACTCAAAAAAGACTATTGGATTTCATCCTAGCCGCTAGAGATAAAGGACTAATAACTGGAATTACAGATAATGGCGCAGGCGGACTTTCATCATCTGTAGGTGAAATGGCTAACATTACTGGCGGTGCTATGCTTAACCTAGACAATGTTCCTGCCAAATATCCCGGATTAGCAGCTTGGGAAATGATTATCTCGGAATCGCAAGAACGCATGACCATATCGACCAATGATTTTTCTGCTCTGCAAAAATTAGCAAAAAAATTCAATGTTGAAATTAGTGCCATAGGTGAGTTTAATACTTCAGGTAAATTTGAAATTACGCATCAAGGACAAACTATAGTTTCTCTCAACCTGGATTTCTTGCACGATGGTAATCCTGAGCTTAATTTAGAAGCTCAGTGGCAACAAAATCTGCCCATTGAGACAAAAATAACCAAGCAGACCGAAACAATAGATCTAGATGTTTTATTACTTAAAATACTTGCTCATCCAAATATATGTAGCCGGGAAGTCGTAATTCGCCAATACGATCATGAAGTATTAGGAAATAGCATTGTTAAGCCTCTGATGGGACAAAATCAGAATGCCCCTTGTGACGCAGCTGTCATAGTTCCCATTTTAGGAGAAAATACCGGCTTAGTTATATCAAATGGAATTTGCCCTCAATTGAGCGACCTAGCCCCTTTTCTTATGGCTCAATGTGCGCTCGACGAAGCAATACGCAATGCCGTTTGTGTAGGAGCCGACCCAGCTACCATCTCTATTTTGGATAACTTCTGTTGGCCAGATCCAGTAGTTTCCAAAAATAATCCGGACGGCAAGAAGTATTTGGGAATGCTGGTTAAAACCTGCCAAGGACTGTACGAAGCAGCTATCTTTATGGAAACTCCTCTGATATCGGGCAAAGACAGTATGAAGAACGATTTTGATGATGGAGTCATTCGTTTATCTATTCCTCCGACTTTGCTAATTTCAGCTGTAGGCAAGGTCCACGATATAACTCACTGTCTTACTTCACAATTTAAAAATCCTGGCGATCAAATTTTCTTGCTTTCGGCAGGCTCTCTGGGATTAGCTGGCTCAACTATATCTCGGTTATTATCTTGTGGAGGCACCCTTCCCTCCCTCGATCTAAGCAAGGCCAAATCTCTCTATGAAAAATTGCACCAAGCTATTGTTAAAGGCTTAGTCAATTCTGCTCACGATATTAGCGATGGTGGTTTATTGACCACCATTTGTGAATCCATGATAGGCAGTGGATTAGGAGCCATCGTAAATTTGGAATCGACAGCATTATCTAGACTTAACAGTCTCTCTGCAAACACTCCTTTAGCGTTAGATATTGAATCTGTCTCTCTTTTATTGTTTGCAGAAGGACCAGGACAAATAGTAGTAACTGTGCCAAAGGAATATAATGACAATTTCATAAAGCATATGAGAGGACAAAGTGTCTTATCACTGGGGCAAGTAACAGACGACGCCACGCTAGAAATTAATTTGAAAATGCAAGAAAATAAAAAGCAATACAGATGGCAATTAGAAAAATTGCTTAGTGCTTGGACTAACCCTTTACCCTTTGCCTAAGGAAAAATATGCTACCAAAAGCTGTAGTGCTATATGGAGACGGATTTAATACCGAAGAAGAGACCATCTTCGTTCTTTCTCAAGTTGGTTTTGCTGCCTCCACATTGCACATTACTGACTTTTTAAACACCAGCAATAGTTTGAATAGTATTGACCTGCTTGTAATACCAGGTGGCTTTTCTTTTGGCGACGAGATAAGAAGTGGAAAAGTCTTAGCATTAAAACTCAAAAATAAATTGTTAGCTGAATTAAATAATTTTGTTGATAAAGGAAAATTTCTTCTTGGTATTTGTAATGGTTTCCAAGTTTTGACTTCCCTTGGACTTTTACCTGACCACAATTTGTTTGGACAACATGCAGCTGCTCTAGTTCGTAATCAATCGGGTAAATTTTCTAACCATTGGGTAAAAATGACAGTCAATGAAAAAATAAAGAGTCCTTTTCTTACCGGTCTTAAAACTCTGTCCGCACCTGTTAGGCACGGCGAGGGCAGATTGGTACTGCGCGCAGATATTGCTCCTATTATTGAAGAATTTGCTTGTCTTAAATACCAAGCTAATTTCAGCGGTAGTTTTAACGGCATTGCCGCTCTCACAAATAAAACTGGCAACGTCTTCGGACTTATGCCTCACCCTGAAGCTTTTGTTAGTTTGTCACAACATCCCGCTTGGACTGAATGGCAATCAAATTTACAAAACGGCAAATCTCTTCCTTGTACGATGCCAGATGGTTTAGTCTTCTTTCAAAACGCTTTCAACGCCCTCAACTAGTAAATAACCAATAGGAAAACAAAACATGATCACCGCTCTTATTAGCGTTTATGACAAAACAGGACTCTTAGACTTTATCAAACAGGTTGCAAATGTTACCGAGTTAAAATTGATCGCCACCACCAGCACTGCTAAATATTTACAAGAAAATGGCTTTGACTGTGGAAAAGTAGAAGATCTTACTGGCTTTCCTGAAATTTTGGGCGGCAGAGTAAAAACTCTGCACCCTCATGTTTTTGCCGGCATTCTTGCTCGACCAATCGAAGAAGATAAAAAATGCTTGACCGATTTAAAAATTCCTACAATCGATATGGTCATTGTCAATCTATATCCATTTGAAAGCAAAACAAAAGAAAAACTCTCACAAAAAGAAATGCTCGAATATATTGATATCGGCGGGGTAAGCTTATTACGCGCAGCAGCTAAAAATTTCCCTCATGTCACTGTTCTAAGTAAAAGTGAACAATACAACCAGGTAGCAACTGCTCTGGCAAAAAAAGGACCAATTGATGAATCATTACGCCGCAGATTAGCTCTTGCCGCGTTCGAACGCACCGCTGCTTACGATCAAGCAATTTCATCTTATCTCGTAGGGCAGAGTAACGAAGATGAACATATAGAAAAACACCCTCTACCAGTCTCAACAATAATCAATTTAGCTAGATACCAGCCTTTACGCTACGGCGAAAATCCTCACCAAGCGGCTACCTGGTATGCAAATGGCAATCACGACGAGGTATTCCCACCTTTTGGACAATTACAAGGTAAAGACTTATCGTCCAACAATATTATTGACACTTATTGCTTGGTCAAAATATTAAGAGAAATTGGACAAATAATAGATAAACCAGCAGCTTGCATTATTAAGCACAATAATCCTTGCGGCGTAGCTCTAGGAAGTACAATTGAGGACGCTTTTTCAAAGGCTTATAACACCGATTCGCTATCAGCCTTTGGTGGTGTTTATGGTTTCAATAAAAAAGTGACAGCTGCTTTAGCTGCCAAAATTTGTGAAGGCTTTGTAGAAATCGTTGCTGCACCTGACTTCGAATCTGAAGCCCTAACCATTTTTAATACCAAGAAAAATATGCGCGTACTTAAATTAACTAGATCATTACACGAAGATCCAACCTCTGGACAATGGAGAGCCCGAGACTTACAAGACTTCGGCTGGATTTTAGAAAAAGAAATGGAAGCTCCAGTAGATCCAACTAAATTTCAGAATGTAACTGGCGGTTCACCACCAGCTGAACATATTGAAGATTTAGCTTTCGCTTGGTCCGTAGTAAAACATCTAACTTCAAATGCAATTTTTATTGTTAAGAATGGTGTGTCTCTGGGCTTTGGCATTGGCCAAACAAGCCGCATAGCTAGTGTGGAAATTGCTCTTGAACAAGCAGGTAAAAATGCGGCTGGTGCTATTATGGCTAGTGATGCTTTCTTTCCAGCTACAGACAGTATAGAAAGAGCGGCACAAGCAGGCATTGCCGTAATCATTCAACCGGGTGGTAGCTTAAAGGACAAAGATGTAATAAAAGCTTGTGAGCAATCCAATATTAAAATGCTATTTACAGGACAACGCTGCTTCAAACACTAAAACCAAGTAAAAATAGATAAAGATAAGATGATGACCAACCCCAAAAATGCCAAAAATACGAATAAGCAAAAGAAAGCATTGGTGAGCATAGTTATGGGTAGTCAGTCAGATTATGAAACTCTAAAACATAGCGAACAGATAATGATTGATTTTTCCATCCCTTATGAAATTCAAGTTGTGAGTGCACATAGGACACCAACTTTAATGTATAAATTTGCCCAAGAGGCGATGAAGCGCGGACTTAAAGTCATAATCGCCGGTGCCGGCGGATCAGCCCACTTACCAGGTATGATCTCTAGTCTTACTACTATTCCTGTCTTGGGTGTTCCTGTAGAAAGCAAAGGACTAAAAGGTCTTGATAGTCTGCTATCAATAGTGCAAATGCCCGCTGGAATTCCCACGGCCTGCTTTGCCATTGGCAAAGCAGGCGCAATCAACGCTGGTCTATTTGCTTTGGAAATTCTTTCTTTGCAAGACAAGCTTCTAGCAAAAAGAATAGAAGCCTATCGCTGCCAAAATAGTAAAAAAGCTCAAGATGGCAACAAAGTCGTACAAACTCGCTTGCGAGAAAAGCAAAAATGAAACAAATAGGCATCCTTGGTGGCGGACAATTAGGCATGCTGTTGGCACAAAGTATAGTCCGATTAGGAGCGGAAGCCCTAATATACGATCCTGAACCAGAAGCACCAGCTAGCCGCACCGTTAGAACATCAGTACATGCTAGTTGGCAGGATGGAGAGTCATTAGATAAATTTTTATCCAAATGTAATAAAGCTACTTATGAATTTGAAAACGTACCGTACGAATCACTAGCGAAACTAAGCCACAGCACACCTATTATTCCCTCCCTTGATGTATTACGAATAACCCAAAATCGTGCTGCCGAAAAAGAGTTTTTGCGTTCCAATGGACTGCCTTACGTACCTTATTTTGTTGCCGATAATGTTTCTTCTCTCGAAAAACAAATTGATCAATTATCTTTTCCTGTAATCATTAAAAGCACAACTGGCGGTTACGATGGCAAAGGACAAGTTTTCTTGCAGAATAAAGAAGATTTTCAAAATATTATCAGCAGAGCTGCAAATACATTACCCAATTTTCCTATCATCGCCGAACAAGCCATAGAGCTATATATGGAAGTGAGCTGTATAACCGCTCATTCCGCTGGAGGAGAAAAAATAGTTTTTCCAATTTTCCAAAACATTCATACCAATCACATATTAGACACAACTGTTGTACCAGCTGATGTACCAGCTAATATAACAAATGCTGTGCAAAACTTAGCTCGCCAGGCTACTGATAAATTAGGCGTCATTGGTATACTTTGTACCGAATTTTTTATCAGTCGGAAGAAACCAGGTACAAAGTCCGCCTTTAGCCTTGACGAATTTGATCTTTATATAAACGAATTTGCCCCCCGTCCTCATAACTCGGGACACATTACTATTTCTAGCTGTAGCTTAAACCAGTTTGATGCTTTAGCTAGAATATTGCTTGATGTACCGCTTTCAAAACCATTTTTGGCAAAAGCTGGTTATTTTTGCATGGCTAATTTATTGGGCGATATCTGGATAGATCAAGGCACTACAAGCGGTGACAAAATTAACCTAATCAATTTAGCAGATTGCCCGTACCCTTTCGAAATAATACTGTACGGTAAAGAGCAAGCATTACCGGGTAGGAAAATGGGGCATCTTATCAGTCATGCCGAGAGTGCGCAAGAAGCAAAAGAAAGAACCCTTAAAATAAGAGATAAACTAAAAAATACGCCGTGCCTAAAGTAATAAACTAGCCAACTTTAGTTATTCGCCGATAATAAAGATCTTACAGCTTGGGTATTCTAGGCGGGCAAGCTTTGGCGCTAGTCAAATGTTTCGTCAAACAATCCGCAACCTTTTCACCTAATTCTTCCGCTTCAATAAAAATTGCTTCCCTTTCATAAGCAGCCGCGGCTGGATTATCCCAAGTATCGTAAGGGAAATCATTACTTTTATGAGTGCGGAAGGAAAGCTCAATTCCTTCTTTTTTCCAAACTAATAGCAGCGGTATCGGTTCGCCTTCCTCAAATTTACTCTTTAGCATATGCGTTGTGGATTTATCTAATTTGATCTTTAAACCGCCTGGATAAACCTTAACGTCATGATGCTTAAACATATCTACAACCTCCGGTGAGCAATGGTGGACCGCCACCAACACACTTTCTGCTTGCTGGCACCAAGGTAATTTGTCTAAATAATCTAAAAATTGCTCACAACTAACTGGCTCGCTTTGATAATACATGCCGATTTTAACCTCGAAATAGATTGTGTTCTATAAGCCTATACTCCATATCAATATGCTACTTGTCCAAATGATCTAAACGGTTAATTATTTCATTTGCCAATATTAAATATGCTTGACATATAGTGTTTATATTTGCCTTGACCGGGAACATATGTTCCAGGACTTGGCATGGATGGGATATTATGGTAACTAAACAAAAGCATTTCTTGGATTCACTAAGACAAATGGTATCCAAGTCGCCTGACGGACTATGCTCTATTTGTAAAAAGGCTCATGAAGGCGACCTCTGTCCCGAAAACGATAACGGCAATAGCGAAGGCAATGATCCGCTAGTTGGCACTGCCTTTCTCGTAGATTTGGTATCCAATCATAAGATAAGAATTCCTGTCCCAAATTGTCAGATAGGTAGAGATGAAACTAACGATATTGTAGTTAGTGGCGATCAATCGATTTCCCGCCATCATGTTAATTTAGTCTTTGAGGACAACCAATACTATCTAGAAGACAACAATAGTCGGCACGGTACCTTCCTTAACGGCTCTCAGATCAAATCGCGTGAACCAATTAATGATGGAGACGTAGTTAAAATTGGTGTTTCACTCTTTTGGTTCGTTGTAGAATCAGCCAATAGTGGCGAAAACGGACCTGCTTTAAACCCTGAATCAGGTTCTCAACTTACCGATATCTCTACATTAAACGCCGGGGAGCCTGTTCACCTGAAAGTAGGGTCAGATCTGCAAACAGAACCGTCTGACTCAGCATCTTCCACAATGAACGAAATTCCAATCATGCCTACTGACCAGACGCTTTTAGAACGTCTCCGCCTTAAGACTCATAGTTTTGACCAAGCAGGCTTATTTGCTAACGCGCAGTCACAAATGGCCACCATATCGCCACAAATGGCATCTGTTTCTGGGAAGAATGTCGACGACACGCAATCTTCAATCCCGGCTATGAGCCTTGAACCACTCGCAAGTGAGCACAGTCATCAGACCACAAGCTTGACTAGCTCACACCAAGCAAAGGGTGATCCATCTCTAGACAAAGCAGAGTCTCGTCCATCTCAAGAGTTAAATATGTCACCGCAAGACTTAACCCACGGTTTGACTGCTTATGACCAACTGATGAGAGCAGATCTAGCCGAATTAGTCAAAAAATATAATGAGCTAAAAGAACAAATTGAGCGAGCCGAAAAAGAGAAACAAGAAATTGCCGATCAACTCAATACTATTCAAGCACTCGCAACCGGCTTAATTGGTGGCAGGGATCAACAATTAATAGAATCTTGTTACAAGGTGTTTTCAAAATTAGGTTGGCAAATCAGTCTTAATTCAAACGATTCCCAGGAATTACAACTCAAAGCGGGTGAACATTTGTCCATTGCCAGAATAATTTGGACAGTAGTCGACCCAGAAAGATCACATTTGGGTCAGCTCTCTATCTCACAAACACAACAATGGTGTGACCAGGGGCACGAACCAAAGGGCATTCTTATAATCAGTCGTTTGGGGAACAACAACGGCGAAATTCCTGCCCTGACAAAAGCTGATTATGAAAGCGAACTAGCCAAACATGCTATCAAGAAAAATATTTGTATGATGACCAGCATGCAAGTTTTGGCTATATACCGTGAAGTGGTGCTAAAACATGCAGACGTTAATGCTTTACGCGAAAAAATTATTAACAGCTCTGGGTGGCTAGAAGGTTTATAATTTTTATTAACTGGGCTTACCCCAGAGCCATCCTTGTCCGAAGTTAACGCCCAGATCTAATAAGATTTGAGCTTCTTCTTTCATTTCAATTCCTTCAGCGATTAGTTCCGAACCTAAGGCATTTACCACTTTAATTAGCCGCTTTAAAGAATATGATTTAGCCTCATCTGTTGCTACTCCAGAGACATATTTACGATCAATTTTGACAATGTCCGGCTCAAGAATAATTAGACTTTCTAAAGAGCTGCGACCGAAACCAACATCATCAATTGCGACTAACAATCCTCGTTTACGCAAAGCCATTACATAATCTCTTAAATAAGCCGGATCACCAATAAATTGTTGCTCGCTTATTTCTATACAAAATCTTTCAGGCTCAATATCAGCCGGAAATAACTGCATCAGGCGCTCTATCGGTGTGTCAATAATTGTGGAAGGGAAAAGATTAACGTGATAGCGCAACTTTTTTGTTCTATCCCTATATTTAGCTTCATTTAATGCTTGCAAGCATGTCTTTAGACAACGCAAATCCACTGCTGTTAGTAAATTATGCTCGACACTAACACGAAAAAGATCGTCAGGCATTTCGAACGGCCCACTTGGCCCACGACTAAGCATTTCATAGCCTACAATAATTTCGTTACTCAAGTCATAAATAGGCATGGACACAGCTCGAAAACAATCACCTTGTCGAAGCTTATCCATCAATTCGCCTAAAGCATCTGAGCTATTGCCAGACAATACTCTATGTTTCTCACCGGAAGAAACGCGGTTCTTACCTAGTGTCTTACTCTCTTGCACGGCCAACCTTACCAAAGAAAGTATTTCTTCAATTGAATAACATTCTTGTGATACTGCCAAAACACCTAAACTAGCTGTAAGTCGCACTGTTTCTGATGCTAGCCGCAGAGGGGACTCTGCCACCGCCAATCTAACTTTCTCTGCTACCAACATACCTTCGGGAAAACGTGTCTCTGGCAAAAGAAGTAAAAATTCGTCCCCGCCAGTGCGCGCTATATAATCAGTTGGGCGCAATGTTTCCTTCAGGCGACCTACGACTTCTTTCAGCACCACATCGCCAACACCGTGACCAAAAGATTGATTAATGCGGTCAAAATTATCACAATCTAGAAGAACAGCGCTTAAATAATCACCGGAGCGCTTTGCTCTTTTATGCTCCTCTTCTAAAGCTCGCTCCAAACCAGTGCGATTGAGTACAGCAGTCAAATTATCAATATCAGTAAGCGATTGTAGTTTTTTATGTGCCGCTTCTAATTCTTGCACAGCATCTTTTAATTTAATCTCTAGACGCTGAATTTCTAGAGTATGCCGCATAGATTTAAAAAACTGCTGAGTGTCTAATTCACTCCGTTTTATATATTCGTGAACACCAGCATTTTTTATTTGCTCTTTTAGTATATCGTCCTCTGCCTTATCGATTACAAAAATTGGTACCGCCATTGCTTGTTCTTTAATAAAGCGAATGGCATCCAACCCTTTATGGGTTTCTAGAGGCAAGTCGAGCAAAATCATGTCAAAGTTATTCGCCTTAAGTCTTGACAAACCTATGTTTAATAAATTAGTCGTTTCAATAGAAAAGTGGGAATTGGCTCCAAATTCCATTAATTTACTTAAAGCCAAGGGATCGGCCGAATTATTCTCGATCAAAAGCACATTTGCTTTTTCTTTAGCCATCTTGTCCACCAAGAGCACATTCCGCTTTTATCTTACAGCTTAAATTAAATTTTTGTGCCATTTTATGCTAACTTACTAACACTCGGCTTCTCTTTAAATAGCATTGAGTGCAAAAAAAAACAAACCTTTCACATTTTCTTATTATTATCGTGCCCAAAAACACTGACCATTCCCCTTCCAATCCTTCTGTTTTACAGGGCAAAAATAAAGCAATTAAACAGATTATTGCCCTTTTAGCCGCTTGCTTTCTAGTATGGCTGTCCTTTAGAGGAGCACATTTATCTGAAGTATTAAAGTATGCCGCACAAGTTAATCCTTTTTTTCTCGGATTAATGTGCGTCTCTGCTTTATTAAGCCATTTAGTCAGGGCATGGCGTTGGTTGATTCTTATGCGCCCCTTAAAAGCAAATATTAGTCTCTGGCATTCGTTTTGCGCTGTTATTTACGGCTACGCTGTCAATATAGCCATCCCTCGAGGAGGAGAAATAGTAAGACTCGTTACAATTTCTAAAATGGAATCTTTGCCATGGGCAGCAGTTTTGCCCACTTTATTAATAGATCGCTTGCTTGACTTGGTAACGATTGCCATTTTAATCGGCTTTACTCTTATCGCCTTACCAGCCGATATATTCAAAACTATGCCCTGGCTTTACCCGTCCGGTATCACAATCACTATCAGCAGTTTAGCCTTATTGCTTATTTTGCCTAAATTATCCCCTTTGCTTTCCTTTATTCTTTCCATCCCTAATATTAAACGTCTTATTCCCAAAGCTCTAAATGAAAAAATCGATGACTTATTGACGCAATTTGCCGAAGGCACAAAATGTTTGACTAATCCGCTCACCTATCCAATTATTGCTTTATCTACCGTAGCTATTTGGTTTTGCTATTGGCTCAATTTTTATTTCGTTTTACTAGCCTTTTCTTTGGATAAAACACTTACTCTCGGCAAAGGGCTCCTGCTTTTCACTGTCAGTTCATTAGGTAGTTTGGTTCCCACACCAGGCTGTGTAGGCGGTTTCCATTTGCTAGTTAGTAAGTGCCTAGTACTGATTTTTGGCATTAATCAAGATCTTGCTTTAGCCTTTGCCACAGTTTTACACGCTTTTGCCTTTGTCATCACAATTTGTGTCGCTGCTTTTTTGTGTTTTCTTTGGCAAGAACTTCGCCTAAATAAAACAGATAATTCAAACATTACTATTGAACAAAACTCTCATTGAGAATAACGAAAGATAGCGAATCAACGTGCTTCATCGAGCCACTTCTTTTGACATGCAGGACAAAAATGCGCGTAGCGTCCACTTATCTTCACGCGCACTATTGGTGACTTACACTTTCGGCATGGCTTAGCAGTACGCCCATAAACCAAAGATTCATGCTGATAATTGCCATTCACTCCATCGCTATTCACAAAATCTTTGATACTAGAACCACCACGCTTAATTGCTCGTTTAAGCGTATCTGGAATAATTTGTGTCAACAGTTTCGCCTGTTTAGATGTGATTTTTAATGCCGGTGTAAGCGGATGTATGCCGGCTTGAAAAAGAATTTCGTCTGCATAAATATTGCCTATGCCTGCTATTAAAGTTTGATCCAATAAGGCTGACTTAATTGCTTGACGACGATTCTTAAAGAGCGTAAACAATTGGCTGGCTGTCAGATCTTCCAAAGGCTCTATACCTAGTTTACTAAATGAAGGGATAGCCCGAGCCAGATCTTTCTCAGATGTCACATGATATAGGCGACCAAAAACACGCATATCCTCAAAACAAAGTAAGCGTCCAGTCTTTAACAATATTTGCACACGCAAAAATCGAAACTTCTTTTTTGCCGCACGATCATTTTCTAATAGCAATAGGCGTCCAGACATACGCAAATGAATTATCAAAGAAGCCTGCTGGGCAGCGTTCTTACCCTGCAAGTGCAAAATTAGATATTTACCACGACGACTAACGTCAGTAAACGTTCGTCCTACTAACAAAGTAGCGAAGCTCTTCGGTTTAGGATAACCGATCGACTGTTCGCGGAAAATTTCTACATTTTGAATAGTTTCACCCGGAATTTTTGCCTTTAATCCGCGTCTTACTATTTCAACTTCTGGTAATTCAGGCATTTATATTTAGCATCCCGGTCTTAACCACAAAAATAAAATCCGGCGCCAAGAATGGCATAAACAGCCAATAATTGCACGCCTTCCAACCAATTGCATTCTCCATCAGTGGCCACAAAAGCAAGAATAATTACCGAGACAATAATCGAAAGCAGCTCGAGTTCGTTAAAACGCAAATCAATTGGCTTGCCAATGATAAAGCCAGCAAAAACAATTACTGGTGCTACAAATAAAGCAATTTGCGCCCCAGAACTAAGAGCGATACTAATAGCCAAATTCATATTATTCTTCCAAGCCATTAGCACTGCCGTGCTATGTTCAGCGGCATTACCAATTATAGCTACTAAAATGACACCAATAAATATTTTATTCAAGTGCAGCATTTCCGCTCCAGCAGCCAGCGTTTTCACCAAATATTCACTTAACACTGCCACCATTATTGCTGACACGAACAAAACAAGTACTGGCCATCTTATCTGCCGCCAGAGAACAGCATAATCTTTCGCCGCTTTCTCTTGCTCTGCTACATGCCCAATAAACCTTGCTTCTATTGCCTTATGTGGATGTTTAAATTTACCTGGCGACTGCAGACTGAAATAAACACTTAACACATAGGTAAGCAATTGCACAGCGGCGATGGCTAGAGCAAGCTCGACTTCTTTCCCTTGCAATTTTTGTTGCTCTTGCATCAAAATTTCAGGCATATTTTGGAATTGCCAAAACTGTGAATAATGAAAAACGGCAGGCACAGTTAAACTAATCGCCGCCAGTGCTAACAAAGTGGCCGCACTTGTAGCTGCCCGTCTGTCGAATTTTTGTCTTTTATAGCGCCAGCCACCAGCCAACATGCTGCCACCCAAGACTAGCAAAACATTGCCAATAATAGAGCCGGTAAGCGAAGCCTTCACAACATCTACAAAACCAGCTTGTAAAGCCACAAATGCCAGAATCAATTCACAGGCATTGCCAAAAGTAGCGTTAATTAAGCCACTTAAACCGACTCCAGCTTTTTCGGCCAAAGCTTCAGTAGCTCTACCCATAATAGCTGCCAACGGTATAATTCCTAGGCAAGCAGTAGTAAAAATAAATACCGGAGATAAGTGCAGCAATTTACCAAGAATCGGTAAAGGCACAAAAACAAGGCAGAAATTAAGGATATTGGTTATTTTCATCTGCCTAAAAATGGAGAATTGATATACTCGCTTCTAATATTGCCTACAAATGCCATTTTAACGCGACATTTATAGATATGCGACAGTATTATATGCAAAAAAGCTCACTTCATCTGCTCATGATTAAATCGTCTCGATTATAATTAAATCCTTGGTTTATTACGTGTTTTCAACATTTACGAACCATAGGCAATAGCATACTCTAAAGAAAACTGTACGATTAAGAGCAATCAAAGGTTCTCAAACAAGGTAACACTGGGAGGCACTGCATGGTAATCATGAAGTCTGTAAAAAAAGAGGCTGTGGAGTGCGAAACCGAGCATTTTTTGATGGCCCAAAAACAATTGGATGAAATTGCCTTAGAAATGGGACTTGATGCTGAATTGCATGAGCGCCTGCGTTACCCAAAAAGATCTTTAATCGTTAGCATTCCCGTTCGTTTAGACAATGGCAAAGTACACACTTTTACTGGTTATCGTGTCCATCATGACGTTTCACTGGGACCGGCTAAGGGCGGCATCCGCTATCACCCCGAAGTTAATTTAGGCGAAGTAGCCGGTTTAGCTATGTTGATGACTTGGAAATGCTCTTTAATGGGCTTACCCTTTGGTGGAGCGAAAGGCGGTATCCGCTGCGAACCTTGGAATATGTCAAATGGCGAGTTAGAACGTCTGACCAGACGTTATACAGCAGAGATTATTAATTTAATTGGTCCCGACAAAGATATCCCAGCTCCAGATATGTATACCAATGAGCAAACTATGGCATGGATTATGGATACATACAGTGTGAACGTTGGATATACAGTGCCGAGCGTGGTTACTGGCAAACCAATTTCAATTGGTGGGTCCTTAGGCAGACAAGAAGCTACAGGTCGTGGGGTGGCATATTGCACTCGCCAAGCAGTTGCTCATGCTGAACTGAAAACAAAAAATCCTGCAGTCGTTATCCAGGGTTTCGGTAATGTAGGCTCCATCACAGCCAAGCTGCTACATGAATCAGGCTATAAAATCGTTGCTGTATCAGATGTTTACGGCGGAATCTATAATCCGGAGGGTCTGGATATACCACGTTTATTAGCTCATGTTTCAGAAATGCGTAAAGTTGCCCAATTCTCGGGTGGCCAAGCCATAAGCAATGACGAATTACTGGTCCTGCCATGCGATATATTGATTCCAGCTGCTCTGGGTAATCAGATACGCATGGACAACGTTGCTAACATTAAATGCAAAATTATTGTTGAAGCTGCAAATGCTCCTGTTAATCCTGAAGCCGACCAATATTTACAAGAAAAGAATGTCATGGTTGTACCCGATATTTTAGCCAATGCTGGTGGCGTTACCGTAAGCTATTTCGAATGGGTGCAAGGGTTGATGCATTTATTTTGGACGGAAGAGGAAGTCAACCAGAGACTTGAACAGATTATGGGACGAGCCTGCCAACAAATTTTTGATTTGAGTAAAAAGTCCGGTTTAAGGCTCCGTATGGCAGCTTTAAGGATAGGAATTAGTCGCTTGGCTGAAGCCAAGCGCTTGCGCGGACTCTATCCATAGATAATAATTCTTTTTATATTCCTCAAAACCGCAATTTAATCATCAAAGCGGGAACAGAAATAAAAGGGTTATATTATTGTTGGAGAAATATTTTAGCGTAGCTTTAGATGTTCCAAACAAGCAAACCGGCCGCCCCTAAAGTCTTACGTCTGCCCAAGCAGATGGCTTTGCCAGGCCAGGGAGACTTGGATTTTGTTCGCGAACAGGCCGCAAAAGTTATAGGACGCTTGATAGAGTTACCTTTTTCTCTAGCTCAGGACGCCCAAGATAAAGAGCATGACTTCGTATTACGTGCTTGCTTACCAATTGTAGACAGTGAAACTAACTGGGCTTTAATCCATTTGCACCCCAGCGGCGAACAAATCCTTTGGCAACACGCAAGTACTGATGCTAGCTTGATACATAGTTTGATCAAGGAAGCTTCCGGCAGCATCAAATTTAGTGCTCCCAAAGCAATAGCCGATCCTCTAGCCGTTACGAACCGGGACCTAAGTCGCGTAGCAACTGAAAGACTAACTACCGGCATAGGCATAAGCCATATATTAGACGAGGCGTTGGTCGATGAAAGAGCCATTTCCTCAGGAAATTTAAAAGTGACCCCGGTGCCGGCTTTACTTAAAACAATTAATCATGAAAGCATGACTGGCAAATTAGCCATAGAAAATAAGCAAGAAACTTGCGAAGTATATTTCATTGATGGTCTACCTATCCATTGCTTATTGAAAGAGACCGCCGGTGAATTGGCTATTAAAGAGCTTATGACTTGGCGCAATGGCGAATATCGTTTTTATCCTGGTCAAAAGACTCTTGCTTTAACGATAAGCACTGATATGGAAAACATACTTAAGTCTGGATTGACTTTGCTCGAACAATTGAATTATTTAGAGACAAATGGCTTACATATGGAATCTTGTCTGATTAGAAAAAATTCCATGATTTCCGAAGAGGAACTACGTATTCGTCTGAGTAAAGCGGCTCCAAGTAATGTCGAACAACAAATCGATTTTTACGAATTAGTAGACAATCACAGCACCATTTTTGAGTTATTGGCAAAAAGACCCTTGTCAAAAGCCGAATGGGTACCAATAATTTTCAATTTAGTAAGCTCAGCCTTAGTGCAAATTAGCGATCAAGTATCACAACAAAATCGTTTTGCTAATTTAAAATCTTTTGGTGTAGACGAAAACGAATTACAAATGGTCAGCAAAAGTTTTTTACGGGCAGAAACCAGCATATTAACCTACCCGGCTTTCATTTATTTCCTTGACCAAGAATACATGCGCTATCAATACTTTAATTTTCCCTTTTCTGTCATTGTTTTCAGCCTGGGTTTGAAGAAAGGCGAACACAAACCAATCGAGAATTTGCCAGCCATAGCCATCCGACGCGCTATGCAAAGGATTTCACAAGTCAAACGTCCCGTAGACTTACTTGGACATTTCGAAAAATCAGACTTCGCTATGCTATTGCCCAATAGTAATGCTTCTGCTGCCGGAGCATCTGCCAACAGGATCATTGAGGTTTTATCCGAAGCGCCTTTAACTTCAGACATTGACACACGCAGCTTGTGGTCGGCTTGTGGTATAGCCACCATACCTGAAGACTGTCAAGAAATGGATAAATTATTGCAAGCAGCAAAAAAGGCTAGAGATCAAGCCCGGCATGGAAAAGAAAGAATTATTCTTGCCCGCGGCGTCGCACCTGAGTAATGAAGGCGAGGCAGCGCTTATGATTAGGCTTATTAGAGGTTCAGTGGAGCGAACGGCGCTGGTGAAGCGGCGGCAGCGTAACGTCGATATGCGCGTTGAGCCGAATGAAATGAAGGCGAGGCAGCGCTTATATAAGGTACTTGACACACAAATAAATTAGGCGCATGCTATTGTCAAAGCTAGGAGGGCTGTGCCATAGACGCTTTTAACCAACCATTTGACTTATTAGAATTCCAGCAAATAGCCAGAGAAACACTCTGTCCAAAGAAGCTATTCTTGCTTTGGGAAAATATTTGTCGTCGTTATGAACGTCACGAAATTGGTTTATACCAGTTAGAAGAAATGAAAGAAGTCATTTGGCCAAACTTAAATACCCTATCTTCTCTACGCAAAATCATCGACGGTAACCAACCTAAAAGAAAAAGCAGACGTAAATGCATTCCTGCTTAACCTATTAGTGAAAGCACTAGCATCCTTACCAAGATTTCTTTCTATATTGCAATTCGAAGTCTTCCAAAGATTAAGCTACTGCATTTAACTCATCTTACGGAATCACGTGTATAACAACAACGTAAGCCCATAGACAAAGGCATACTATAAGAATGAGCTCTATGGGTTGCAGAGGGCGGTTAGGATCCTGCTTACGCTTTTTTGCTTCCAAACCAAGCCACGCTAAGAAACTTAAAATAACAGAACCAATTAATAAACTAGACAAAAATTGCCGCCAAAAATGCACATCAACTACATCTCCTGGCGTAATATAGATTTTTTCTGGTGGATGTACACTAGCCCGGTCTGTTTCTGTTATGTATTCGTGATTGTCATCATTGAGATTTTTCCCGGAGTACAAACCAATAGCAAAGCAAGTCTCAGGTTTACCGGCTGTGATTAATTTGCCATGCCGATCATAAGCATGAATATAAAACTCGATCACCTTATACCCATCGGCACATCGCTGGTTGGTGAATAAGGCCAAAGCACTTATTTTACCGGTTTTGCCTACTACGTCGTCGCGCCAAGTACCACCATGTCTTAAGAACCAATAACTATCATTTGGACTTGCGTCCGCTTTTAAACCAGGGAAAATTGCGTCCCTAGCGTACGTAGCACTGAGCCTTCTTATTGTCGGCATTTCGGCCTTATTATCAAATGGATTTATATAAGCTAAACCAGGCTCGCCTTTCAACTTATCTACTTTATCTGGGTAGCAACTATTTAGTGCATAGTAACGTTGGGCAAAATCAGCCAACTTCTCCATTTTTTTTACCAAAGAAATCTCCGGTGCATTGCCCTCGTAATAAACATTACCGTTTTCGGTTGTTAATTCATCTTGGTTGAGTTGATACCACATTTCTTTACGCATCAGCATACCTAAAATCATGTCTTTGAGATCACGCATACCACCCTTGAGCAAGATGTACGGAATCTTTCTGTGTTGCACATCATTTAACAAAACCGCATATTTATTATCGAGAAATTGAATGCCGTTGAAGCCATCTACTGATCTAAACACCCCGCCAATTAGTCGCTGCGCGATCAGATTACTATCAGGCAACTCATTGGGCACAAACAATTTAGAAAAAGCAATGAATATGGCACCAATACAAAGAATCACGCTAATAACGTAGAAAATATCTCGTCCGTGACGGCGCAAGCCATGAGCTTTGAGCAAATTACCAGAGTCTTGCTCTACTGATTCGGCTACATAGCGTAATTTTTTTATTTTGGTGGACTGCTTAGGGCTCGAATACTTTTTCCCTGTTCTCAAGCTCTCCGTTTTTATTGCTGGTTGATTCGTAACGGGCGGATTTTGACTAGTCTGAGACGCACGCTCTAAAGTAAGCCCATGTCTCAATTTATCTTCTTGAACAACTTGTCTATTAGCGACAGCCTCAAAATATTCCTGCCTAATTTCTTGAGCTACAGGATCAGATATGCCAAAAGCTTTTTCGGCTTTACTAGTTGCTAATTTATATTCTGCATCAGCTAAGCCAAACTGATCGTTTGCTTCATAAGCTCGCGCTAAATTAACCCCGGCATTAATAGTATCAGGGTGCTCTGCACCAAGAATTTTCTCTCCCAAAGCAATTAGCTGTTTATAAAGCGGGATGGCATCTGAAAATTGACCGTATTCTGAAAATATTTGGGCCAATTCTTGTAAACAATAGGCTAATTGCGGAGCCTGACTTTCATCGTTTCCACACAGTTCGACTGCCTGCCGATAAATTTGTACTGCCTTTTCATCATCATCAGCACTTTTTGCCTGCTCAGCTTCTTGCAGTAAGTTTTCTATTATTGACAATCAAAAATGTCCTTATCTCCCCTATCTAAAATAACCTATTAGCTTTACTTCTTCTACTAAGAACAAGTCAAGAGAGAAGATCTCGATCGATTTATTAATGATATTGTTGACAGCCAAGGCCAAGACTACGGATAATTTGCCTTACGGCACGGTAGCTCAGGTGGTTAGAGCACGCGACTCATAACCGCGGGGTCGGGGGTTCGATTCCCCCCTGTGCCATACTATTAGTCCTCATGGATAGCCAATCTCTAGCTGATGTTTCTTTCATAGCAAAACACGGCTACAAACTGAGTTACCAATAAGTTACCAACAGAATAACAACTACAGCGAAAGCATGGCTACTTCAAATCCTATTGATTTGATAGCTATGGATTCAATGGTTCTGGATTTGGTGGCGGCAGACAGTTTAGCAATACAGTGGCTATTTCAGTAGAGACAGAATTGTCGAAAAAATAAGCGGGCTGATTTTCGTTTACTCTAAATTATTACCGGACATTCGCTTGTTTTAGCACAGCATAAACTGGGTAGAACAAAATAGCCAGATATCATTGTCCGCCATCAATGTAAATCATGGTGAGGAACTTTTGTGCAAATTAAACTGGAAGACTGGATAACCCTATTGCTTGGACTATTTTTAATTGGTTCGATTTCTGCTTGTTCTTCAGTCAAGATCGACTCAGATAATATGCCGAAGGATGTTCCCTTCTCTACCTGCCCAGGAGCCGTACCTGAATATTACACAGTAGGCCGGACTGGAAAATGCCTAACATACTTTTCAATGGGCAATATTGCTACTATTAAGGAATGGTATAGTCACACCATACACAATAAGCATTGGAAGATAACGCGAGAAGCTGGGCAATGGCCAGAGTTTTGGGTAATGGAGGCGAAGAAAGGAGATGAGACTGTAGTTATTGGGATTACCCAACTCAGTACAAAAATACAAATTAGAGTTACTTGGAATAAATCCACTACACCAAAATAGTGTTTGCTCGTTAAGGAAAGGCATGCGTTGTATGAAAAAAAATTCTTTCATGATTGATTTACTACTAATTCTACTATTGACCAGTGCAACATGTGTGCCGGCTTATCCAGAACCCGATAAAACAGACGCCGCAAAAGAAGCTGATAAGCTTAATACAAAGGCGGATTCTAGTTTGAGTGGTAATACTGATCAAGACCCTAAGGCTGTTCAAGATGCTAGCCCCGCGAAGTTAAACCCTATTCAATCGTCGAACTCGCAAGCGCAAGCCGACAAAAGCTCTGAGAATTCTTCTGCGCTTTCGACCGAGTTTCTTCCAACGCAAGAAAAATTGAAAAAAGAATTAGATGAGTTTGACAAAGATAGGGCTGCGCAAGCGCGCGTGCACGATAAAATGCTTGAAGTAACCGAACCATATAGTGAGCTTATAAAACAATGCGAGGAACTAAAACATCGGCCATTTTCAGTTACTATGTTCTTGCCTTATTCACAATTAGGCATTAGATATTACTTCAAAGCTCTCTCAAGCAGAAAATATGAAGATGCGATTAGCTTTAATACATGGCTTTTGCAAGCATACCAAAAATACAGACTCCGCGGCGGCTCTGCCACAGCTCTTCAATTTGCATACGTGGCCGACTTAAATAGCCTAAAAGGTGATTATGCAAAAGCAGAACAATACTGCAACCAGTATTTTTCGTCCATACGTGAAGCTGATAGATATGCTGAACAAAAAAAATTAGTCGAAAAAAGCTCGAGTTTAGACCACAATTTGGCTGCTCTAAAAAATGCTCAGGTTAATACATCGAAGTCTAAATCCGTAGAGCTTCTGCACAAGGAGCTACTCAGTCTTCCTGGAGTTGAGGTGTGGTCTCCAGCCGGAATAATTGATCTTGCGATGTCCCGGGTGAACTACGCCAGAGGAGACTACGATAAGGCAGCTCAATTTCTGGCTAAAGCAAAAGCAAGTGCACCACAGCAAAAAAAGACTCAGAACAATACTGGGACTGTTAACAAGATTCCTGCAAAAAGTGTAAAGGAACGGCAAAAATAGGAAAAGTTATGCATTTTTTTTGGGGATCTGATTGGTGGTTATTTGTTTTAATAACCATAGGATTATTTACAATAATAAAAGGCGGTGGCTGGAAAGAATTTGTAAATAATGATCTACGTTTTAATAACTGGCTGACAAATTATGGGCTATATATGTTTCTTATAGTTCTCTGTATTGCGCTAGTGCTTTTTGGTGCTGCGGTGTTTTTTAAGTAATCAGCCGCTAACTATCGGAGTTGCTTGACTATTTTGTACCGCTCAATCACTGCTAAATTGGCTGATAAACTCTATATTATCAAACTAGGGGTTTTTAATTGAAAAATAGCATTTCGAACACAACCGCTTCCGTAGCTTCTGCTAGACTTACCGCACTCAACATGCTTGTCCTAGTTATGGGTCTTGGATTGTATTTCTTTCGTCAACAACTTCATCTGGACAAGCTGGTCGGATTAAGCATAACCGAGTTAAGCGGACTAATTCAGATTATACTTTCTTTGTGCCGGTTTCGTCAGACCAAACAAAAAACTTTTCTGTTACAGGCACTTCAAATTTGTGTATTTAACGCTATCATGCTTGCAATAGCCATGATGCCGGATAAACATATTCCTTAGAATTGAGAAGTAATAATAAACTACTCCATCAAGCTATATTCTACAGTTGTCGTTTTGTAGTTTTAGCAGCAAGATAACAAGTTTCAACCGGTTGTAGCTTGTGCTAGAAGTTTAGCGCAGTTCAGTTCACACTCAACTGCAAAAGCGATCGTTTTGTGCACAAACTAGGCAAAAATATATGCATTTTAGTTGGAATTTCGGCTGATTTATGGACATTTTGGCAAATTCCTACCGTTTGCATAACTACTAAAATGACTAGAATGTATAGCTTGTGCTAGTTTATGTGGTTTGGTGTTAGGGTCGCTCTTGCTCAGCTGCTTCAAATTTTCCGCGGATGTACTGCGGATTGATTTTCTTTTCATGGTTTGTAGGTTTTTAGAAAGAAATTAGTGCTGGCAGTCAGACTTTGCCTTCACTATTTATCTAACGCGCGATGCAACGCCGTATTTATCATACACAACCGTTAAAGGCTGGTGGTGAAAAATGTGAATGATTTTCTATGAGGTCCAAAAATAATTAACGCCAATCAACTCTGGCTCGGCACCTCGTAATCTAAAAAATAATCACTAACCAACACCACTGCTCGTTAGGCAGTGATGCTAGAAATGACTAATTAACATGTGGGATATGCGTAATGTTCAAGAGCAAGGCCAACAATCTCGGCATCCGTCATATCACGACACGCTATAGCGTAGCGCACGGCTCCTTCGTCAACCAAGTCTGCAACGTCCTGTCTCAACACGAAACCAATGGCACTATTTGATATAATTTCCTTATATCCGTCAGGGCCATGCACAATGGCTTTGTCTTTTGTTCTTTCTACAGTATACATTTTAATCACCTCCTTTTTTACCTATATCGTTCGCCTCTATCCAAGCTTGAATTAGCAGGTATAGGGCGAACAATTGACTAATTACAAAAATTGAACTCATGCTGATTTCCTCCTCAACAATAGGCTTTTTATAATGTCTGGTGCTTTATGTACTTGGCCTGGTCCACCATATACACAGCAGAAAATTGAGCCGTCTGGTTTAATTCTCAAGTTATCCCTGTGGCGGTCATGTCCCGCACCTGCACATAGTGGACACTGGGCAACAAATTCTCCACCACTTTGCCTATAATCCACATAGTCCAGGATATTGATGGCAGGATGCCTATAAATGCTTTTATACTGATTACATAGTGATAAACTTCTAATTGGCTTGGAAACTAAATTTTTAAATCTTTCCGCTTCTCTTATGGCATCTTCAGCCCGATTTAGTGGCTGTACAGCCAGCCATTCAAGTTGAGCAATTATGTTTTGTTCAACACCTTCAAACCACCCACGAGCATTTTTAGCTTCTGGTTTTAAATTAATACCCAGTGGTGCCCGAACCTGACTAAGACCAATGAACGATTTTGGAAAACGTTCTATATAATCTACACCAGCTAATCTCATCATTGTATCGCTCAGGCTAACAAGCAGATTAGCTTTAATTGGTTGGTCGAACAGTACCCATAGATGTCCATCACGCCCTGGTCGGCGTCCTTCTCTAATTACATGCACACCCCAGGATTTAAGAGCAGCTTCTAATTTATCTAAAGAGCCATCAGCGAGGTCTGAATCAAAGCATAGCCATTTACTACAGTAATTTTCATCAATAGCTGCCAATGCACAAGTGATTTCACCTTGAAGATGTCGCTTGATTAGACCAGGCGTTAAAGGTTCATATAAATATTTGCCACCTTTACTGTCCATATCTGGTTTTTGGCAAGCATATTGGCACAAGCCATCATAAGTAATGTATTGTTTGCCCCAGATATCACGACGATTTACAAAGCGAGATATGTATATTGTGATTAGACCATCATATTGCATAACCATACACCTCGTAATTGTGCAGTAACTTGCATCTATTCTCGTCAGCTGCAACTGCTTGTACTGATGCCTTATTACTAAAGGATGTTAAGATAGACCTGTCATAACCGTCATATGCGTCACGCTCGCTGTTAAACAACTTATAACTGTCTGCCATGAAAAACTTGGTCAAATATCCATTGCCTGTCAGCATTTACACGCCCTCCCTGAGCAATCCACCACCGCCAGGATTGTCGCCATCACTAGTATTTGTCGCTTGTGACGGGTGTGACACTTGTTTCCAAACATGATAGAAGCGACTTCTGCCACTACGTTCATGTCTATAGTGAATACCAAAATGTCGCAGGGCAGGAGCTAAGCGTTTTAACCTGGTGGCAACAGCTTTTGCGCTTCGGGGAAATGTTTTCGTTAACTCAGTGTCTTTGCCAAATAAATCCAGTAGCTGCTGCCAGCCACCCGTCCATTCTTTGTAAACTTCCATTATTTCACAGAGAGCTGTTCCGAACGCATCAGATTCGAGGGCTAGTTCAACAGCGTTATTACGATTAGCTGTATAAATACTTTCAAAATCGCCAGGTTTCCAGCCTAAAGCTTCTTCGGCTGCTGTCACCCATTTAGCCACGTCAGCCATCCTTGGCTTCTTATTCAGCTTGGTATTAGGTAGATTTTTCAAGATGTCCACCAACACATCAAAGATGCCGCCCAGAATTTCGGGGGCCAACTTCTCAAATTTATTCAATATTTCTTTTTCTTCTTGTCTCTTATCTTCAGAAATTACCGGCAATGAAATTAAAAAGGTACGGTCAGCCAAATCATTTTTCATAGCCAAGTCAATTCCGTTAAGCATTATTGGTCTTTTAGCTTTAAATAATGCTTCTTCATCATTAGTAAAAAGTTTTCTTTCACGGCTGGCTGTACCTGTAGCAATGCCGCATAACAAATCACTAAGCCATGCAGGAATATCACTTAAATTATCCAAAGCAACAACGTGCGAATTTTGTGCGGCAACGATTACATCTCTTTTGTATTTTGGAGCTGTTGTTACTTCTGCTTCAGAAGGGTCAACTAATCGCCTGAGAATACGACAGACAAAACTTTTGGCACTACCTTGCTCACCAAGAGTGGCTAATACTGCAAATGGACCTTCTGAAAACGTATTTAATAGCCAAGCAACGATTGGCTTCCATGTTTCATCAGCGGGAGCATTGATTATATCTTTTAATTTAGCAATTTTTTCACTTGGCTGTCCGCCTGATACGGGCATTGGTAATGGCAGCATACCTGGTAAACGAACAATTTTTACTGGCACCCTATCAATAATCTGCCAACCCGAAGACGTAATCTCTACAGCTTGCCAGGGGTCATTGCTCATATCAACATAAATAGACCCATTACTATGTGCTACGCGAAGGTGGATTTCATGTTCGTCACCCTCAAGACTTGCCTTGGCATCTAATGTGTCTATAGCATCAGTTACTACTTGGGCCGATACACCAACCCCGTAGTGTTTAAGCCAGATAAAACGTAACCATTGCTTAAATCCTCTTGAGTGCAACTTCCAAGTTTCTTTATGGTCATCAATTGGAATAGTTGCATATGTGGTGCCGCTACAATCGTGGAACAACTCACAACCTTTTTCAATGGCCATATTGACTAATATATCGGCTAACTTTAAGTCCAGACCAAGCTTATCGTCGTCATTGCCAATTAATTCTTTCACAATCTTTTTTAAACTAATCCTGAGGCTTTCTAAAGTTACCTCTGGAAAATTCTTTTGGATGGCCTTTAGTTCTTGCTCACATTGCACATCACCCAACTGTAATTGTCCAGACTCAATAGCTTTCGCAATAGGATACAACTTAGCCAAGATTGCCCGAAATTCCGAACCATCTATATTATGATTGCCATTCTTGTTGTCGGCTGCATAATTTGAATCATCAGGCAGCTTAAAACCTGAGGACAAATTCGTCTCTGGATTAGTGGCTAATCCGGCTTGTTGTACTTGTGTTTGACTTGATTCAGATATAATGCTTTCCATATTGATGATTACCTGTGATTCTGACAATAAGCACATTTACTTTTATGGCTCACTAGTAGATGATTTCAATCGGGATTCAATCCAAATATGCAAATCAATCGGCCGATAGCGGATGGCCCTGGCACTGATACGTACATATTTAGGACCATCGCCCCTAACTCTACGTGCTTCAAGCATCCGAGGCTTATAACCAAGTAACGCCGCAGCTTGTTGGGTTGTGAGCAAAGCAGTCAAATCTGCTAAATTAGTGTTTTCTTGTATATTTTCTTGCATAGATAATGTCCTTGCATAAAACTTCATGCTATAAGAGTCTCATGCAAAATGTGATGTATTAAGAGCATGGGGTCGCATATAAATATAAAGATCGCGACCGTTTCAGCACATTGCTAAATTTCTATTTGCCGGGCTCAATGCGTAATGTTTGTTCGCCCTTAAATAATCTAGCCAAGCGTGCTATTACCTTTTTATCAACATTATATATAGATTCGCCTTCCAGGCTTCTAATGAAACGTGATAGATTTTTTTTACAGTTGTCTTTACCATCATCTTTACAGTAAAGACTCTGCGTTTTTCCATGCAGATATTTAGTACAAGACAAGCAGCGCTTTTGAAAATCAGTAAACAGAATATTATTAGTAGTGTATGCTGTAATTCGCTTTAAATATTTTATTACATCCCTAGCATCGGACAAATAGGGATTATTTTCAGCCATTTTAAGCCATGCCAAGTAAAATAGTGCCGCCTGACGGTTGAACAATAACTCACCACTGGGCTGCAATAATTCTACTTTTATTACTCCTTCAGACTCAAAAATTACTCTCAACACGTGTCTACGCTTTCCACGTATAGCGCCTTCGCGACATGCCATAAGCGGTTTCACCAATTGATCAGGCAATGGCGGTAATGCATTAGCAGGCTTGCCCTCAAGTTCTTTTTCGCGCCGTATCGATTTAAACATCTTGCTTAGTGCATCTTCAAGTGGAGGCAATTTTTCAATATTGTTTTGTTTTACTTCTTTAGAGACAGAAGTGATCCTGCCAGTTCTGCCTATTCTCCACTGTCCGCCAGGAGGTTTAAAGGCTTCCCAACCTTTGGGCAATTTGTATTTCTTCCCGGTGCGGGAATCCATATCACCACGACAGCGTCGCCGAACGTAATCTTCATTTAAGTGAAACTGTAAGGCAAATTCTTTAACAGTATAGTAATTGGGATCAAACATGTCATTATATTTGAGAGTAGGGAACTGAGTAATTCGGGTCTCCGCTATTATTTAGGATTGTATTCCGAACGTCTTTATCACCTAGTTTCATTAAGAAGATCGGCATATCGCGTGTGAAGGACAAGAAAAACATTGTATGGATCATTGTTTTCCAAGTTGATTAGGCGCTCGGCTAAAGTTTGCGGATCGATTGCACTGCTTTGGCAAGCCAATATGTGTATATCAATTAACTGATCAAAACATTGAGAAAGAAAGTCATCTGGCTCCATAATAGATTCGGCAATATTTTCTACGTAGTTAAAGCTGTACTCAACAATCTCAATAACATCTGCTGCTCTGCCTTTATTAATAAGCTCTTTGATTGATTCAACCAATTGATCTATGTGCTCTTCTTTTGCTGGTGGAAGAAAAGGACCCAGATCATCTGCCCCAAGAACATTATCGATTGCTTTCTTGAAATCTTCAACACTGGCTCCATTTTGTTCGCCAGGCTGGCCAAGCCGCAGTTCTAAAAATTCACGATACCCTTGATTAGAATTAGCATAAGTAGTAATCAAATGGATCAGATCCGACTTTTGCAAGCGAAATAGGCTATCTGTCATTTCATCAAAATATGTTTGCATAATTTATCTCACGAGCTAATTTACCTATATCAGCAACACTAATAATTATAATCGGCTTGGCGTCTTTGGCGCGTTTATGGCTCCTTTATGGCGCGTTTGGCGCCTTTATGACGCCTTTGTGGCGGCTTTGACGGCTTTATGATGCCTTTGCCTTATGCCACTAACTATAATTAATACCATTCTCCCGGCTTATGAAATCTGCCTTTGGCATCCTGCATTTGATCAGGAAATTGGCTGGCTTGTAAAACACCGGCTCTAATTGGTTTATAAAAATGAACAAGTTTATTCATTGGGCTACTTGGTACGCCATCCCTTTGTGGGTCAAGAATACCAATGACTTTGCGAAATCTATGTTTGACCATTGAGACAGGAGCGAGAAAATCGGAGTCACCGGTAATCAGTACTGCCGTTTCAAATGAGTTACAGTGGGCGTCCCAAAGCAATTGGGATGCTAGATTTACATCCGTAGCTTTTTCCTTGGTGCGGATTACTTCAACTGGACCTGTGCCATCTGCTTTTTCAAAGGTCATCTTATCTCTGATAAAATGCCCATCAATAATTTCAATACTGGGCAGCGTTTTTAAAGCCCGTACATAAATCAACTGCCTTTGCGGCTTATCTGGGTCTGACTGTGTGCCGCCAACTCTGGCAGTAAAATAGTAAATTTTGCGAATATCATTGTGGGGCAATAAAAGCTCACAAAGAAGCTGTAAGTTTAACCATTTATACGGTGTATTCTTTAAGCACCCATAGTAGAGGTTAAATCCATCAACATATACAGATGTCTTATTGCTTGGCATATGGCTAAGTGTTAAAGAAATCTAAAACGACAAAAGCAGAGACCCCTTTCGGGGCCTCGCGCCCTAGACCGTAGTCTAAGGAAGTCTGTATAAATAATACCACATACGGGCATGATTTAAGCATAATTTTTGGCTTGTGCATTATTTTTTCTTACGTTTTCTAATTGTCGGCGGCACTTTTACTGGTGCCTGACTGCCCGCGATAGACATCAATTTATTACCATGTTCTTCCAATGCTTGCTTTACATGGTCTTGGGCAAATCTAGCATAAATAGCTGTGGTGCTTTGGGTGGAATGATTTAATACTCGGCCAATTAAGTGCAAGCTATTACCGGATTGAGCCAGCCAGGAGCCAAGCGTCCGGCGCAAATCATGTATGCGTACATCTTCAACATTGGCTTTCTTTCGCACACGCTGCCAAATTTTTTCTATATTAACCAGGTGACGGCCAGGTTTTTCGCCTGGCAATATATATGGGTTGCCTTTTTGCTTGGGCAAATCATGCAATATGGACAATGCCGGTGCACTCAGTGGCACATAGTGAACATGTCCGGCTTTTGTTTCCGGTAGTTTAAGTTCTTGCCTGTCCCTATCAATATCTTCCCATTTGGCTTTAAGCAGTTCATCTCGGCGTACACCCAAAAGTAAATAAAGCCAAAGAGCTTTGCTGCCATAAAAATTTTCTTCTTCGTTAATAGCTTGTGCTAAACGGGGTAATTCATCTGGTTTAATCCAACGGTCACGTTTTTTCTCTTTGAATTGTTTAACTCCTTTAGTGACATTGAAATGCTCATCCTTGATGTAACCCCAGAACTTTGCCCGCTCATACATTTTTGATAACTGCTGAATGGTTCTATTGGCTTCATAAGGAAATTTTTGTACAATGTCGCTATAGAGCGTGGCTACATCGGCTCTTGTGATTGCATCCAATCTTAATGAACCAAATGCTGGGATTAGATATTTATTGATACGTCTTTGGTCAGCTACCCAGGTTCTTTTGTATTCTTTGGCATGGCGGGCTATATAAATTGGACAAAATTCTTTAAAGCTAATGCCAATGCGAGTCTTCTTTTTCTCATCCAACGGGTCTTTGTTGTCTATGATTGCTGCCAACTCTTTTTTGGCTTTATCACGAGCCTGGTCAAGAGTAAGTGGGCCATAGCGACCAACGACTTTTATATGCTGCCTGCCAGTCACCCGGTACTTCAATACAAAGGATTTTTTGTTGCTTGGGTACACACGGATGCCAAACCCTGGCAGGTTATTGTCCCAATAAATATCTTGCTTGCCGTTTTTTGCTGAATAGGCAAGTTTGTTAATAACGTTTTTTGTCAGTTTCATATTCGTTTATTGGCGATAAAAGTTACCAATAAGTTACCATAGAATATGCTATTCAAATTGTCAAGTACGATACTGGGTGTTACTCGAAAAGGGCATTAATCCTTAATTTATGAGCGTTTATGTTAGATTATGCCAATTTAATGTTAGTATAAATCTGCGACTCATAACCGCGGGGTCGGGGGTTCGATTCCCCCCTGTGCCAGATCTTTTAATTTGTACGGCCGGTCACAAATGTCCGGGTAATGCCCTGGAAGGAGAGTTCGATATGAGCGACGAAGCATCCATTAATCTGTTAAGACCAAGCGGGGGTATAACGCGTTTTTGGAAATTTCTTGTTTTCATCGATGCCCAGGAACCAGCAATTATTGAGTCTGGAAATAATAAGCTATTCAAAGTAACCAACGGCAGTCATTCTATTTACATTAGGGCGGGTTTTGGATTACATCCCAGGAGTAAACTAATAAAGGTCGATCTGTTGCCTGGGCAGAATATAAATCTTGAATGTGGTGAGTCTAAAAATTACTATCTATTTGTCTTTTTCTTGGTATGTTTGTGCGCGTTTTTGAGCTATTTTTTTTTCTTTAAATAACAACCTTATTGTATTGGTTGCTATTATATCGCTCTTAATTTACATGATGATACCTGGGTCTACGTTCTACCTTAAGGGTACAAAAGCGCACCAGTAGCATCGATATAATTTTATGTAGCCATAAATCAAGCTGTTTCTGTAAACTATGTCTCCGGCCACTCAACACGGCTCCAGAAGCCAATCTTAAAAGAAGAGTTGCTTTCATTAAACGCAAGGCTGCCCACCTAAGTTAGCAATAAGTTAGCAGCGCACGTACCCGAAAAAACCACCAACCAGATTGCCGACTATATTAAGGATCCAATCAACTGCCATGAAAGCCAATCTCATCGCAGTTAAATCCGTTAAGATAACCTGCAATGGCAGAAATTGGAGAATCCAATTCACCAAGAGACTGAACCTTTATAGAAACAAGTGTTTCTTCGTTTGAGACGCCCTGCAAATAGACAGCTATTGTCTGATCTTTGAAAGATTTGTATCTTGATATAACTACTATTTGTCCTCCAACCTCGTCGATACATTCGATTTGAAATGTCCTCAATTCGCTAAATGACGCTAGAACAATTTGGAAAGCATCTTGATACGCATAAGAAAGTTTTAGAACATGTTCTTTATATCGTGCTTTTTGCACATTCGAAAAAGCCTCTACTAATTTGCTAGGTGAAGAATTAAGCAGGTCCCTCAGCTTTATTCCTGATTCTTTCCACTCACTCATGGAAATAGCAAAACCAATATAGAGGGAAATCAGCCCTATACACATATTGAGACACCATAAAAGTGACTCACCAATACTGAATGTAATGACTAGCGAAGAAATAGCTAATATCAGCATAGTCATATGACTATAAGGAATCGCTGAGAAGGCAACCCACCAATTGCCTCTCATCGCTCTGTAACTTATAGCTTTTTGTTTTGCCGGACGATTAATGTAAGCTAAAGCCAAGCTAATTAAAAAAATGAAAACCCAAAACGACGCAGACAGTCTGGCAAAGTGATAATGATAAACGAAATTATTGAGGAATAGAGCAATAATAATACTGAGAAATAGAAGCAGCCAGTCTCCGAGCGAATAGTCACGACAATGCTTGCAAACACTATTATCCATGATCAATCGTCCTTAATTAGGAACTCAGTATAAAACGGCGATCTCTGCTTGTCAAGCACCAATATAATCCTAATATGTGCTCAGTAGCATAAAAAGTTTTAACTAGCTCAAATATTCCGCCATCCCAAGATTTCCATCCATTTTCACGCAATCCCGGAGCAATTCCGGATGTCACTATTTTTTTTACAATCATGACTTTTAATAGTGATATTTCCAAAAGCCAATCTTAAAAGAAGAGTTACTTCATTAAACGCATGGCTGTCCGTTAACTTAGCAATAAGTTAGCAGCTCAAACCCTCTGTCAATTAAACGGCGAGAAAGAAGTATGTGGCGATTTACTCTATTATTTGGGTAAATCACATTATGGTGCCAGATGACCAATCTAATTAGGCGGGTTTAAAGGTACTATTATGAACCCAAGGGTAAATTACAATGAGCTTTATTTGGCTTCAAAAGCAATCGTGACAGAGACAAACCATAAATGCGAAAATCAGTACTAATTGTATCTATTGCACTAGGAACATGCTTCGTAGCTATTTTGCTGGCAGGTGGTATTTTCCTTGCTACTAACATGTCCTCACTCGAGTATAGCGAAGGCTATTATCTTGCTCAAAAGGGTCACTACAAAGAAGCTATTGAAAAATTCACTTCGGTTATTAGTAGAGATCCTCATTACGTAGCTGCTTATAGCGCTAGAGCGGATATATATGCCGAATTAGGTGAAAAGGATAAAGCTATTGAAGACTATAGCAAAGCAATTGAGTTTGATCGTCCACCAAACTCTGAGGATTATGCAAATCGTGGAGATGCTTATGGTGAGATGAAACTATACCAGCAAGCAATTGACGATTATACAAAGGCTATTCAACTCGACTCTAAATATGCTCGGGCATACAATAATCGAGCAGTCATTTATGACATTCTTAAACAGTATAAAAAAGCCGAAGAGGATGCTTCTCAATGTGTCACATTAGACCCTCATATGGATGAAGGCTGGGCCAAATTAGGAAACGCCCGAACTGGGCTCGACCTCTCTGACAAGGCCCTGACCGCTTACAATCAAGCAATTAAGCTCGCTCCAGATGATGAAAGGCATTATTATAATCGCTCTTCGTATCTAATCCGCAACCAGCTGAATCATATTATTATCGCTCTGTCGCTTATGAAAAGCTAGGCAAAAAGGATCTAGCTATTAAAGATAGAGCCAAGGCTTTAAAGCTCGGCTATCATGAGGGGGAAAACACAAATATCATTGAGGGACATTAGGTTGTTCCTTATCTATGGAGCATGTTTAGTTTGTCGATAAGTCCGCAACTGATTTGTGAAGACTTGCTATTGTTCGCCTCTGTCGTTTAGCTGTGGTATGTTGAGACAGTGATCTACCCAGCCTTTTTGTTTGCCTATACGCTGCTCAATCTGATCTATAAGTTCATCCGGTAGCTGGAATGTAAATTTCAACTTCTTGCGATCATCATCGCTAAACCGCAGCATTGGTTTTCGTCCTGATGATTCAGTGATAGCGTTGGTGATGTCTTCGTCTTGCTCTTTTGCCATTATTTCGTGCCTAGCGCTAACAGAGATTATATTCCATCCAAATTTACTTCTGTATCAGCAAATTGCATCCAAAAACTACTCAACAAATTAATTTGCCGGCATACAAGCAGTCTAATATAAAAGTGATAAGTCTAGCTTTAAAGTCCTAATGGCACTTTTTGGCGACTTTGTGACGGCTTTGATGGCTTTGTGAGGGCTTTGACGGCTTTGCTTTATGGCGCGTTTGGCGCCTTTGTGGCGTCTTTGTGGCGCGTTTGGCGCCTTTGGCGCCTTTAAAGCATTTTTAAAATCTATCTAGATTTTCGTATGTTTTTTGTGATATCATATAGTTAAGAGTGGAGAACTGAGTAATTCGGGTCTCCGCTATTTTTTAGGCAGAATTATTAATCCACTACCTATATAGTCCTGCTGACTGGGTTGCCGACGGAATTTAGATTCGACAATGGACCAATCGTCCATCGGTGACTTACCTATAACATAGCGCCCTATCGGCGAAACAACTAAATCCGCCAATTGCAGCCCAGCAATGTTCGCCTTCTTATCTCTCAATATAAGCTGACTGATGCGTTTCTGAATATCTGATGCTCGCAAATATTGAGTACCGCTGATTTTGAGATTTAACCAGGCAAGCTCAAGTTCATTATCTAATGTCGGACCTCTCCTTTCAGCTATTATTTGGCCTTCATTATTATCATCAATCTCAAAACAAAAGCGCTCTATGAGTACATTTAGACTCATCAAATATGGATCGAGGGCATTAAGTCCATACTGTGCTAAATGTTTATCTTTCTTGATAGCGCAAGCAACTACCGTATATTCAAGAGACTGCATGAGATCATTTAGACTATTATAAAATTTCTGCCGAAAAGCCTTATCTGTCAATTGATTAAAGCCTTTCCTAACTCGGATGATATCAGAGGTATGCAAAATAATATCATCGCGACCAAACAAGTCTCGCTTGAACTTCTGAATACGCTGAGTTAATTCACCTTTAGCGTATTCTTCGTCAACCATAACACCGCCAAGGACAAATACCGGGTATTCGGGATCTATCTTATCTAGCGAGTGGTCGCCACTTTCATCTAGGAACAGAAGTTTCATTGCTTATCTCAATTATGTTGACAGTCACTTATCATCTTGCTTTACGTTTCCTTGTGGTTGGCAGTGCTTTCACTGGCGCTTGCTCACCAGCAACAGACATCAATTTATTACCATGAGCTTCCAGTGCTTGTTTTACATGATCTTGGGCAAATCTAGCATAAATAGCTGTAGTGCTTTGACTGGAATGATTCAATATTCGCCCTATTAAGTGTAGGCTATTGCCAGACTGAGCTAATCAGGAACCAAGTGTGCGGCGCAGATCATGTATGCGCACATCTTCAACATTAGCTTTCTTGCGCACACGCTGCCAAATCTTTTCTATGTTAACCAAATGATGCCCAGGTTTTTCGCCCGGCAATATATAAGGATTACCTTCTTGCTTTGGCAGCTCCTGTATTATAGCTAATGCTGCTGCACTTAGGGGTACATAATGAACTTGTCCGGCTTTTGTTTCAGGTAATTTAAGTTCATTCCTGTCCCAATCAATATCTTCCCACTTAGCTTTAAGCAGCTCATCTCGGCGTACACCTAACAGTAAATACAACCAAAGAGCTTTGCTGCCATAGAAATTTCCTTCTTCATTTATCGCCTGCGCTAAGCGGGGCAATTCATCTGGTTTAACCCAACGGTCTCGCTTCTTTTCTTTGAACTGTTTGACCCCTTTAGTGACGGTCCGGCCGGTCATGTGCTGATGGATAGCCGAACTTGAGAGATTATCGTGGTTGATCAAAACTGACGTCCTAAGCCTTCGCTTTAGATCAAACCACTAGCCTTCAAACCCTTTTCAATACTTTTCATAGGTAAATAGAGCTGATTTGAAAAGAGCCTATTTCTTTTGATGCTTTCCATGCCCGTAATTTAGCGTCATTAAGAAGAAGCTGTCCAAGTTTTAAGTCTTTTCTTTTATTACTTTGATATTTCTCAGCTACAGCAAACCGCCCAAGCAATGTTACGCCTATATTGCTATACCATGGCAATTTGCGTGTTAGCTCAGCTGGCAAATCCGCTGTCTTAATATGTTTTGGTGATAAAGTATAATAACCAATTATTTGTGCTGGTCGGTCCTTTGCGGTCAGAACAAAAGTTCTATTTAAATTCTGTTCGGCCTCTTTTCTAGCCTTTTCTTTTATAAATACATCAAGTCCAGACACACCACAGGTAAATTCTGCTCGGTTATGTTTAGCCACATCGAGCAATACTGGCTGAACAACCGTCAGCGTTTCTTCCACTTACAGTCCAAATGTCTTTTTATAATGCCTACCGGCTTCTATAGAGCGTTTTGATGGTTCAGGTGGCTCATTTATTGCTCGTACGAATGCTTCACGGTCTTGAAAGCTTAAATCAATAAACTCGTACTCTTGTATATCTTTAGCCACAGCCTCTGCAAGTGCCGTCTTAACATATCCGGAAGCAGGAACACCTTTTAGCTTGGCTGCATACT
>Ga0206843_10054_pt2 | contig 35404 bp, 37 predicted proteins | sample Alteio_BWOrgCont_21_FD_152869 | JGI IMG/M metagenome (GOLD analysis project Ga0206843, IMG submission 152869) | Enriched cells from forest soil in Barre Woods Harvard Forest LTER site, Petersham, Massachusetts, United States -... | ecosystem: Environmental > Terrestrial > Soil > Temperate forest >...
ATAGGCTGTTCCTCCTTCTTCATTCATTACTTTATACATACCTTTTCTTATAATATCTAAATGTTCTGGTTTTATACCAACATCTACTATATTAAGTGAATGTTCTTTCGCTATTCTAGGGGTTATGAGTTTTCCGCCATTTGCTATAGCAGCCACCATTCTAATTTGTTGCATGGGTGTAGAAAGGAGAGGACCTTGACCAATTGATATATTAAATGCATCCCCAAGTGACCAATCAAATTTAAATTTTTTTATCTTCCAAGCTCTGCTTGGAATGAATCCTTTTAATTCACCTGGTATATCAACTCCTGTTTGTTCTCCAAAACCAAACCTACTGGCAACACTTAATATTGTTTCTACACCTATTAATTTTGCAATATTATACATATAACAATTACATGAATGTTTTATAGCTTCAATCATGTCAAGTTTTCCATGGCCGGTAAGATGCCAGCAGCGAAATTCTTTATTTCCGAGCATAATAACTCCACTACAAAAAAACGTTTGAGAGGGCGCTATGCCGGCTTCAAGAGCAGCTAAAACTGTTATAAGTTTAAATGTAGAGCCTGGAGGATACTGAGTTTGTACAGTCTTATTGATTAGAGGTTTAAATTGGTCGGTAGTTAGTTTCTTCCATTCTTTTTGCGATATTCCAAGCACAAAATCGTTTGGATTATAAGTAGGCATTGAAGCCGATGCAATGAGTTCTCCATTATTCACATCCATAACAATGACTGAACTTCCTTGAGGTTCCATTATAGAATGAAGATACTCTTGTAATTTACTGTCGATATTTAATTCTATTTTGTTTCCTTGAATACTGTCTATTTTCTGAATTTGATTTACATATAATCCGTGCGCGTCGACTTCTAGTTTTCTATACCCAAATTTACCTTGAAGTACTTTCTCATATTGTTTCTCTATTCCGGATTTGCCCACTTGAAAATCATTCTCACTTTGTCCTGATTCCTGCAATTCCTGCTCATTTACTTTGCCGACATACCCTGTAATATGACAATTTGGTTCCGGAAAAATATATCTACGCACATTTATTTCATCTACATAAATAGCTGGGAGATCAAAGATTCTTTCTTCAACTACGGATACTCTTTTCCAAGAAAGATCATAGAGTAAGCTTATTGGAGCTTTATAATTATGTTTTTTTATTTTGTTATATATGTCTTTTTGTTCATTTTCTGATAGAGAAAGGATATTAATCAGGGTTTCAAGGGATTTCTTATAGGATTTGGCCTGTCTTCTATCTAATTTCAGGGAAAAACTAGCTCTATTATCTGCTAAAATTACTTCATTTCTATCGCAAATTATGCCTCTATTCGGAGGAAGCATAACTAAATTGATCCTATTCTTATCGGATAGTATCTTATATTCGTTTCCTTTTATAAGTTGTAGATAAAATATTCTGGAGAGTAATGCCGCAAGCAACGAGATTTTACCTCCAGCAAGTAAAAAAGTTCTTCTTGATACTAATTGATGTCTTAAAACCTCACGATCTAACACTATAATAGTTTATGTAATTTGCCAGTGATGATATAGAATATAGGAAAAAATATTATTGTCATTAGCATTTTTATTAGTATCGTGGATACTTCAGGATTAGAGTCATTAAGAAATAGCCATAATATTTTTGTAGAATAAATTACGATACAGGATAATATAAAAATTATTATATGGTAATTTTTTTCTCTTATTCTTCCAACAGATACAAATTTTGTTAGTAAAAAATAGCCCAGTATTGTTAAAAAGGATGTAATTACAGGAGCTGAAGAAAAAAAGGATTCACAAATTATAACTGAAATTGCGATAACCCATAATGGAATATGATGCAAATATCCGAAAGAAAAGACAATACAAAGTACTATATTCGGTAGATAATAATTTTTTAACCCAAGGCTTTCAATTGTAAGTTGAATAGTTAGAGCAAAAAACAAAAATAAAAGAAAATACACATTTTCTTTAAAGAATAAATTTAGTTTTCTCATTATATTATTAACATCTAGCCATCATTGAGTTTTTCCTTGCAAGCTGCAGCAGTTAAAATAGAATGCATTTATATAATACGGTCTATGTTGATGCATAATCTAAAGCAGCTTTCAGGTAGAATAAATGAATTTTATACTAATAACAATGGTATTAATTCCGTAATACAGATTACTATTAAAAATTTTGATCAAATATGCGCAATTTGTACTTATGATGATGTAATAAAAATTCAGTTGTCAATCTACAGGACTATAGAAAGTTTTTGTAAAATTAGGTTTAGTTTTTATAAAATTTTTGAAAATAGCAATTCATATTACTGTTTGGTTTCAGAAGTGGATGAAGTCTCTATAGAAGTTTTCGCTATGGAGACTCATAGTTTTTTGGTTAATAGTTTGGATAATGAATTTTTTGCAGATACCAGAGTTGTAGCAACAAATATATGCGATATTTCTGATATTTATCATGTGCTAAGATTGTTATCAGACCTAACTCATTATACAGAAGAACATAGAGTTTTTTCTTGGATAAAAAATACTGTAAAGACTAGAGAATATCTTAAAAACAATTATTATGATTTGCATGCTTTAAGAAATGCTATAGTTGGGAAAACAGCTTGTTTTGCGTTCCAACCTATCATTCAAAACTCTACAGGGAAGATAGTCTATCATGAATGTTTACTCAGGTTAGGTGATGAAGATTATAAATTAATTTCAGCAGGTAGATATGTGATGCTGGCAGAAAGATATGGTTACATAACAAGCGTAGATAAGTATGTATTTGAGATGTGTGTCCAGGAGCTTATATCAGCTCCAGATATCTCTCTTGCAGTTAATATTTCAAATATAGGTGTACAAAACAAAACTCTAGTCAAAGAAATCGAAAAACTCATATATGATTCTGGTGTAGGTTCTAGGCTAATTATTGAAATTACCGAAACAGCTGTGAATGACGATTTTTTGGAAACCAAATATTTTTGTGATACTTTTAAGTCAATGGGTTGTCAAATTGCTCTTGATGATTTTGGAGCAGGACATACATCATTTAATCATGTCCAAAAATTTCCTATAGATATTATAAAAATTGATGGTAGTTACATAAGAAATATAGCTACTGACAATAAAAGTCGTATTCTTGTCGATACTCTTATAAAAACAGCCGAAGATTTGGGGTGTAAAACAGTAGCAGAATTTGTAGAAAATGGTGAAATTGCAAAACAGTTAATAGAATTAAATGTAGATTATATGCAAGGAAATTTTTTCTCACCTGCACTTAATTATAGGAGCTGGAAGAAAGAATAATACCAATTTCATTTTTAAATTAAACGGATGAGTTTTATAATTAACTTGGATATGGAAACTAGGCGCATTGAAGCGAAGCTATTCGTTATCCCTGCGAAAGAGGGAATCTATTTTCTTAAAATTAGGGATCAGCATTTAATGGGAGATGACTGGGGGGCGGCAATGCACCTAATGCATCGTACGAATTGACTATATTTAATTCTTTATGTCAAGAAGTTCAACCTTAAGCTCTGGTTTATTTTTCTTATAAATATAACCCAAAATTGTATCTAAAAAGGCAAATTTAAAATTATTATCTATCTCTTTTAAATTGTTTTTGCGAATCGTTTCTGCATATTTCTTATCTGTAGTTGAATCTATAATTTTAGCAACATAAGCTGTATTATTAATACTTATTACTGGAGAAGTATCCCCTTTTTTTATTGTCAATAATTGTTCATTTAACTCATCTGGTATATTCTGGTCTTTCGATGATTTTTGAATTTTTATTTGAGAGATAGCGTATCCGTATGTTTTGGCCAAGTCATTAAAGTCGGTGGTTTCAAGCTCTGATTCGAATTTCTGAAGCTTTTCTATATTGGCAGAAATATAGGATTTTTCGGTGAATAATTTTACAACATTAGACTTAATATTTCTAAGTTCTGGGATGTCTCCTTTCTTTATAGATGATATTTCAAAAATAATATAAGATTTGCCATCAATTCCCTCTATCGGATACGATAATTCGCCTTCTTGCATTTCGAAAATTTGTGTTGCTATATGTGAAAAAAAACTATTTTTTGTAAAAATTTCAGTATCACCATTAAAAGATTTTGGTACCAGTTTATACTGGGAAGAAATTTCTGCTATAGTTGCACCCCCGGCTACACTATCTTCCAAGTTTTTTAATAGATTTTGATCAGAAATTCTATCATAATTCTCACTCTTAATTGAATTTTTCTCGACTATGATATAGTTAATTTTCCTTTCTTCTGGTAATCTGAAAATCTCATTATTTTCCTCATAAAATTTTTTTAACTCTTCATCTTTAGGTTTTATATGTTCTAGTTTTCCTTGATCTGACAAAACCACTTTTATAAGATTTGCGATTTTAACTTGTGATAGATAATCTATTATAATATCTTTCATTAATTTCGGAGTATGTGTGCTGTTTATAACAGATTGTTTCAACATAGATTGCGCAATATCATATTTAACATTTTGGTAAAATTCTTCTTCTGGAATATAGGCACTATCAATAAAATTTTTGAATATTTTTATACTAAAATGATGCCCCTCATCTTGGAATTCAGGAAAAATTCTTATATAATCCGCGATTAATTTATCGCTTATTACAATTTTTTCCATATTTATCCAACCTTCTGTCAGTCTTTTCGTTATTAATTGTGAAATTACCTGTCTGTCTACATTCATCTGCTCTAACAAATCATCAGTTATTTCTTCCTTTGAGTTTTGCTGTATCTGTTTTATGAGTTTCTTTTTTGTATTATAAAATTCGCTGAGTTTTATGTTGGGGATGTCTTGGAATTTTACTATATCGAGGTCATTATTATTGCGTAAAACATCTCCAATTCCCCAAAGTGCAAAAGCGACAACTATAATACCAAGCAATATCCTGAAGATTATATTATCTGCCGCTATTCTTAATTTATTTAGCATCTTTATCTAATATTTGAATCTGATGTCAAAAATAGTATGATGGCGATAACTTAGCAACAATATTTTTTATGTACAAAAAAGAACAGAAACTTGTAATAGCAAATTGGAAAATGAATTTTACTATTGATCAAGCTAAAGACTTTTGTAAATTATTGAATAATTCTGGAAATACAAAGGGTGTTATCATTAGTGCGCCAACACCATATTTGGCTTACTTAGCAGATAAATTTTTAAAAATAGAGTTTGCTGCTCAGAATAGTACTTTTATAACGGAAGATTTCGGGCCTTATACCGGAGAATTTAGTGCGAAAATGATGAAGTCAATAAATATTAATTATGCGATTTGTGGACACAGTGAAAGAAGGAAATATTTTCATGAAAGCGATGAATCTGTAATAAAAATGGCTAGGAATCTTGTACAAAATGATATTAACCCAATAATTTGCATCGGTGAAAGTTCAAAAATAGGAAATAAGAATAGATTGCAGTATTTGTTTAACCAGATTGAAAAATCTGTTCCGGTTACTCCAAAACATGTTATTATCGCTTATGAGCCTCTATGGGCTGTGGGAACGGGAGTGATGCCAAGTTATAGTGAGGTAAGTGATATAATTATGGAAATTAAACCATATATTTCAAAGATTGCTAAAAGGCACACTATAGTATATGGTGGTTCTGTGGACGCTAAAAGTGCTCTCTCACTTTCTAAAATAAAATTGTTGGATGGGGTGCTCGTGGGTAGTTCCTCGCTGAAATTTGTTGAATTTATGGAAATTGTAAAGGTCTATGCTTGACATATTATTAATAGTGCAAATTGTTATTTGTCTACTTTTGGTTATAGTAATTTTGCTTCAAAGAACTGGCGCCGACAGCTTAAGTGGCCTAAGCGGTGGAGGCACTTCCGGAGTTGTGAGTGCAAAAACAGCAGCCAATTTTCTTTCAAGAACTACAATAGTTCTATCAATATTATTTATGGCAAATTCTATTGTGCTTGCTAATCTTTCGACAAAAAAATCTGAAAATTTTGTGATTAAGGAAATTGAGAATGCAGAATCTACGGCTGCTCCAGAAGTAGAATAGTTTCTATTTACTGGTGAGCTATTTTGTGACAATAGAGGTAATGGCTTTCATTAGGTTTGCGATGGTCATTGGCCCTACCCCCCCTGGCACAGGAGTTATTGCTCTAACATAATCATGTACTTCATAAAATTTGACATCTCCAGCTATCTTGCCATTAGGCATCCTATTTATCCCAACATCAATTACAATAGTTTTTTCTGAAAAATACTCTTTTCCTAGAGATTCTGTTTGCCCTGATGCGCAAATAACTACGTCAGCTTGTTTTGTTATACTTGGAAGATTTTTTGTTTTTGAATGACATATTGTTACTGTCATATCATTTTTAAGAAGAAGAGATGCAAGAGGTCTCCCCACTATATTTGACCTTCCAATAATGACTGCATAAAGTCCTTTTAGAGAATCAAATTGTGTTTTCAAAATATCTAAGATACCTAAAGGGGTACAAGGTATAAAGTACGGTTTTAATCCGCTGTATAACATTCCTACATTAATTGGATGAAATCCATCTATATCTTTTTTTGGATCCATTGCGTGAATTATTTCTGCGCTATTAATATGAGCTGGGAGCGGCATTTGAACGATTATTCCATTTACATCTTTAGCTAAATTTAACTCTTTAATTTTTTTGAGCAATTTTATTTCTGAAACAGAATCTTCAAATTTATATAAATCTGCTTTTATTCCTATTTCAGCAGCAGCTTTAATCTTACCTGAAACATAAATTTTGCTTTCTGGGTTTTCTCCGACTAAAATAATTGCAAAACAGGGTTTTATTTTTAAATGAAGGACCTGATGTTTTAATTTCCCAAGTATTTTACTTGCCATAGATCTTCCATCGATTATATGTGTCATAAATTTTCGATTTTTTTACTTGTAGAATATTCAAAATGTAAGATTTTCCCATCAAAGACTTTCTGATAAGCATGGTGAAAACAAGTTGCTGCCTCTGCAAAACCTGTCAAAATCAATTTCAACTTTCCTTCATATGTTGCAATATCTCCAATTGCATATATACCTTTAATATTTGTTTCCGAACTTGATTTGTTAACTTCTATATGATTGGTTCTTAGACTTAGGCCCCACTCAGCCAATGGGCCAAGCTCCATAGAAAGACCAAAAAATGGCAATAAAACATCTACATACAGAGATATTATGTTTCTACTTAAATCATAAAGTTTAATAGACTTCAGGAGTCCGTCTGATCCTTCAAGGCTTTTCAACTGATATGGTGTTACTAATTCAATTTTATCTAATTTTATTAATTCTTCAACTTTATGCATACTTGCAGCAGAGGCTCTGAATTTGTCTCGTCTATGAATTAAATATATTTTTTTTGCTATATCAGATAGTTGAATTGCCCAGTCAATTGCGCTGTCACCACCGCCTGCAATAGCTATATTTTTTCCTACAAAGTTTTGAGGGTTTTTTACATAATAAAATACAGATTTTTCTTCATATTTTTCAATATTTTCGAGAGGAGGGCGATTTGGGCCGAAAGCTCCTGCGCCGGCTGCTATTACAATAATTTTAGCTTCTATTTCTGTATTTTTATTTGTTTTTATTCTAAAGAAGTCTCCTTTTTTTTCGAAAGACATAACTTGTTGTTCTAAATGAAAGACTGGCTTAAAAGGAGTTGATTGTTCCATTAATTTTTCAATAAGTTCACTAGCAAGCAATTTAGGGTGAGCAGGTATATCATAGATGGGTTTTTCAGGATAAAGAGCGTTGCATTGTCCTCCGATCTCGTTTAAGCTATCTATAACATGAGTTTTCATTCCAAGCATCCCGGCTTGAAATATAGCAAATAAGCCTACCGGGCCTGCTCCAATGATTATAACATCAGTACTATGCATGTGTTTTTTTAATTTTGCTTATTAAGGCATAATCCAAAAGTTGATTAGCATTACTAATTGGTACAATACTAAGATTAGATTTTATACTATCTGGTATTTCTTTTAGGTCCTTCATGTTGTCTTGTGGGATTAGAACTGTTTTAATCCCACCCCTAGTGGCAGCCAGTAATTTTTCTCTAAGCCCACCAATAGGGAGCACTTTTCCTCGCAAAGTAATCTCCCCAGTCATTGCTACATCTTTTTTAACAGCTATAGAGCTCATTAATGAACATATAGTAGTAAAGATTGCTGTCCCAGCTGAAGGCCCTTCCTTCGGAGTTGCCCCTTCCGGGACATGAAGATGTATGTCATATTCTTTGAGTTTTGAAGCATCAATTGAAAGCGTCTCTGCTTCTGATCTAAAATAACTATAAGCTGCTTGAGCTGATTCTTTCATAACTTCGCCAAGCTTTCCTGTAGCCTTAATTTCCCCTTTGCCTCCTGGTACTAGCACTGCTTCAATAGATAATATGTCTCCTCCTACTTCGGAATAAGAGAGTCCTGTAGTAACACCAATTTGGCTCTCATCTTCAGCGATTCCTATTTTATATTTTCTGACACCAAGAAATTCTTCTAGATTTTTGGAGCCAATATTCACAGATTTAATTTTGTTATCTGAAAGAATCTTTTTAAGAGACTTTCTTATAAGACTTGCAATTTCTCTTTCTAAATTTCTAACTCCTGATTCGCGGGTATAATATCGTATAATATCAAGTATTGCATCATCTGTGATGCTAAACTCACTATTCTTCATACCATGTTGTTTGAGAAGTTTTGGTAGTAGATGTTCACGTGCTATATGTAGTTTTTCATCCTCTATATATCCGGATATTTTTATTATTTCCATTCTATCAAGGAGTGGCCTTGGGAGATCGTAGCTATTTGCAGTAGCGATGAATATAACATTTGATAAATCATATTCAACTTCTAAGTAATGATCGGAGAAGTGAAGATTTTGTTCGGGATCCAGAACTTCTAGCATGGATGATGTTGGATCTCCTCTGAAATCTGAACTCATTTTGTCTATCTCATCAAGCAATATCACAGGATTTGATACTTTGGATTTTTTTATTAAAGATATAATTTTTCCAGGCATAGATCCAAGATATGTTCTTCTATGTCCTCTTATTTCAGCTTCATCTCTAACTCCTCCAAGTGCAAATTTTGCATATTTTCTGCCAGTAGCTTCTGCTATGGATTTAACAAGTGATGTTTTGCCAACTCCTGGTGGGCCAATAAAACATAATATTGATCCTTTAATTTTTTTAGAGCGTTGTAGTACAGCTAGATATTCAAGTATTCTTTCCTTTACCTTATCTAGCCCAAAATGATCACGATTCAAGATTGCTTCAGATTTCTTAACATCTAGTAGCCCTTTGTCAAGTTTACCCCATGGCATGCCAAGTAAAGTGTCTAAATAATTTCTGGTAACACTTGCTTCTGATGCTATAGGATTCATGGTTTTTAATTTTTTTAGCTCATATTCTGCTTTTTCTTTCGCTTCTGGAGAAAGCTTCATCGTTTTTATTTTTTGTTCCATTATTCCGATCTCGGATTTTTCTTCATCACCGATTTCTTTCTGGATTGCCTTCATTTGTTCGTTTAAATAATAATCTCTCTGAGTTTTTTCTATCTGTTTTTTGACTCGTTGTTGAATAGTTTGATCGGCTTCTAAGGAAACCATTTCAGATGCTATTAGAGTAGAAATTGTCTCAACTTTTTTTTCAGGGTCTATAGTTTCAAGTATAGATTGTTTATCCTTAATTTTGCACGTTAAATGAGATGCAATAAGGTTAGCAATATGGCTAGGGTCATTTTGTTCTGCTAGTGAATTTATAACTTCAGGGTTTATTTTTTTATTGTTTCTTACATATTCAGCAAAATCTAAAACAAGCTTAGCTGCTTTTTTTGAAAGATTATCTAAATCTGAAACAGGACTATCTGGAATAATTTCATAATCTGCTTCAAATGCATTTTCCCTCGTTTTTATCCTAAGTAATCTGACTCTATCAGTAACATCAACTAAGATTTTTATATGTTTGTTTGGGAGTTTTATAACCTGGGATAATGTGCCTTTAAGACCAATTCTGAATAGATTTTTTTGATCTGGATCCTCATCTGAAGTATTTTTTTGTGTAGTCAATAATATAGTATTATTATTTTCTTTTAATTTCTCGATTGCATTTACCGATTTCTCTCTTCCCACATAAATTGGTGTAAGAATACCTGGATAAAGCACTACATCTCTAAGGGCAATTAATGGAAGAGTTTCATTTTTACTCATTATAAATACCAGTATTTTTTATTTTTGTTGGTCTTATGATTCTATCTTTATATAATCCTAATTCCAAGTAATTCAATAATAGAATAAAATATATGATGAGTATATTGGATTTAACAGAAAAAGACACTGTTGAAAAAGCATTGAACAGAATATCTAAATATATACACACAACTCCTATAGTTCATAGCGAAAACCTAAATTCTATGTTAGGGCATAAAATATTATTTAAAGCTGAATCTTTGCAAAAAACTGGCGCGTTCAAGGTGAGAGGAGTATTAAACCATCTTTTGATTCTCAAAGAGCAGGGGCTTTTGCCAGATAAAGTTGTCGCTTATTCCACAGGAAACCATGGAATAGGTGTTGCTTATGCTGCGAAAATGCTTGGTATTAAGGCTCGTGTCTATCTTCCTAAAAATACTGCTTTTTTAAAACAGCAACAAGCCACTTATCTTGGAGCAGAAGTTATATTCACTGACAGTAGAAAAGAAGCAGAAATTCTTACAAAATTAGATGGTAAAAAAGATTATTATTATCTTCACCCGTCTGATAGTGACTACACAATTTATGGAGCAGGAACTGTTTGTTTAGAAGCTTTAAAGCAAATAAAAGAGCCTGTTGATGCAATTTTTGCATCATGTGGGGGTGGGGGGCTGCTTTCAGGCTGTCTGCTCGCGAAAAATGAAATTAACAAAAATATTATATTGATTGGAGCAGAACCAAAAATTGGAGATGATGCTAAAAGATCAATAGATGATGGGAAAATCTTTAGGTTCGAAGAATCTCCTGATACAATAGCAGACGGTCTTAGAACTCTCTCTTTATCTGACCGTACATTTAATTATATAAAACAACTTGATGATTTTATTACAATAAGCGAAGATGATATAAAATATTGGACGGTATGGCTTTTGCAACTGTTAAAATTGGTAATAGAACCTTCTTGTGCGATTAGTATGAGTGCTGCATATGAGTGGCTTAGAAAACAAAATAATAAAAAAACAATTTTAGTAATTTTGTCAGGTGGAAATGTTGATCCATTAATCTTAAGCGACCTTTTAAGTAGTGAATATTTAACAAAAACACCAAAAAATAAATTGGAAATAAAATGAAGAACAAAGGATTAGGTAGAGGGCTCTCTGCTCTCATTAGCGATCATTACATATCTGAAATAAGAGATGATATAAATTCAATTATTGAGGTTGCTGTAACAGATATTGAGCCAAGTAAGTTTCAACCACGTAAATTTTTTGATGAAGAAGCGATAGAAGAGCTTGCTGATTCAATAGTAAGGCATGGGATTATACAGCCTGTTGTACTCAGAAAAATTCATGATTCATCTAAATATCAAATTATTGCTGGTGAAAGGAGATGGCGTGCTGCTAAAATTTCTGGAATAACAACTGTTCCTGCTATAATAAAAGATATTGAAGATAACGCTGTGGCTGAGCAGGCTTTGATTGAAAATATTCAAAGAGAGAATCTAAATCCTCTTGAAGAAGCAGAAGCTTATATTGAATTGATGAATATTCACGAGTATAATCAAGAACAGCTTGCTAAATCTATAGGAAAAAATAGAAGCCATGTTGCCAATATGCTTAGAATTAATATGCTTCCTGATTCAGTTAAATCTTTCGTAAAAAATAATCTACTTAGTTTTAGTCACGCAAAAGTTATAGCATCTCATGCTGATGTGGAGGAAATTGCAAAGGAAATTGTTGGGAAAAACCTAAATGTTAGGCAAACAGAATTACTAGTAAAAAATTGGAAAAAATCCAAAATAGTAAATGATAGAAAGAGGAAGCCTGTATTACAAAATACCGATGAAGATATTTTTTTACTAGAAAATAGTTTAACAGAGAAATTGGGGTTGAAAGTAATAATAAATTCAGAAGGAGATAAAGGAAAGATTGTAATTCATTATAATAATTATGGACAGCTTGACAGTATTTTTCATAGATTATCAGGAGATAAGGATTAGACATGATAATTTTTATTGATAGTGCAGATATTGACGAGATTAAAGAAATTGCAAAATTGTCAATAATAGATGGTGTAACTACTAATCCAAGTTTGATTGCAAAAACTAGTAAAAATACTTACTCAGTTATTGCAGAAATTTGTGAAATAATAAAAGGGGATGTAAGTGCTGAAGTGTCTTCTGAAGATTTTGATGGGATGATTTTAGAAGGTAAAGAGTTATTTTCTATCTCTAATAATATTGTTTTAAAACTTCCGTTAACATATGAAGGTATACGTGTTTGTAAATATTTTTCTGATAGAAATAGAAAAACTAACATGACATTGTGTTTTTCTTCTCAGCAAGCATTAGTGGCAGCAAAAGCAGGGGCTACTTATATATCGCCTTTTATAGGTAGGCTTGATGATACAGGACAAAATGGTATAAATCTTATAAGAAATATAAAAACTATTTTCTCAAATTATCCTACGATTAAGACAAAAATACTAGCTGCTTCCATTAGAAGTCAAGATCATATTCTACAATCTGCGTTGATTGGAGCGGATGCAATAACAATGTCTGGAAAGCTTATAAAAGATCTCTATTTTCATGCGCTTACGGATAAAGGTCTTGAAATATTTAGGAAGGATTCTGCGAAGATGGTTTGATTAAGCTCATATAATCTCAGGTTTATATAGTCATCTAATACTAAGTCTCAGATGGTTATACCAGTATCTTTTTGCTGACTTGCATCTATTTCTGTATCAATTCCAATACGTTTTTTCAAGGATTTAATACCATATTCTATAACGTGTTCGTAATTTGCCCCAAATTTTAATAATTTTATTCCAAGTTGGGTTGCTGTTTCTTTGTCTTCTTTTGAAAATTTGCTAAGAACATAATCAGTTATGTCGTACAAAAATTGCCAAGAAAGTTCTACCTTCTCATCTTTACCTAGAGCATTCGGATCTTGAAACAGCGCATCATAGTTTGCTTGTGCATCTGGATCTCCTTTTCTGACATATTCTATATGATGTGTTATTTTATTTACAAATTTATAAAAATATTTGTAAGCAAAATAACATAAAATTGCCGTGCAAATCCCGACATAAATATAAGAAGAAGAAAACATAAGAATACCAAGAAAAATGTCTATAATATTAATCTATGTTTTATCAACATTTTAGTATATGAAATATAGTAGACTCAGTGTAAAAAAACAATTTGTAGCTGTAATTTTGTCAATGAGAAAAAAATGAGTATTTTTAGTAAAATAAAGCAAGCCTTAACGAAGACATCAACAACTATATCGAAAGTTGGAGAGATTTTTACAAAAAAATCAATAGATAGAGAATTGATAGAAGAATTTGAAGAAATAATGTTATCTGTGGATTTTGGAGTAAGTACTACAAATAAAATTGTTTCTAAACTTAAGTCTGTTAAATTTTCAAAAGAAGATAGTAAAGAAGAATTCAAAGATAGTTTGATAGAAATCCTAGCTGAAATATTAGAAAAAGCTGAAAATCCAATAGAAATTATAGATAACAAGATGAATGTGATATTGTTTTGCGGTGTGAATGGGAATGGGAAAACTACCACTATAGGAAAACTTGCAAATATATACAAAATAAAAGGAAAAAAAGTCGTTGTTGCAGCTTGTGATACTTTTAGGTCTGCTGCAGCTCATCAACTTAAAATATGGGCAGAAAGGGCAAGTTGTACAATAATAGAAGGAGAGAATGAAGCTGATCCTGCTAGCGTAGCGTATAAAGCTATTGAGGAGGCACAAAAAATACACGCTGATATAGTAATAATAGATACGGCAGGAAGATTACAGAATCAACATAATTTAATGGATGAATTATCTAAAATAATAAGGGTTATAAGGAAACACGATTTTTCTGCTCCACACCATATAATCCTGACACTTGATGCAACAACTGGTCAAAATGCATTTAGCCAAGTTGAGAAATTTAGTGAATTTGCAGAGATTTCTGGCATTATTTTTACGAAATTAGATGGGACCGCAAAAGGTGGTGCTATTGTCGGAATTGTGGATAAATATAATATTCCAATCCATTATATTTCTGTTGGAGAAAAAATAGATGATTTGGTGGAATTTGATGCCAAGTCATTTGCGAAAGCATTGGTAACTTGAAATGAAAATTATAAGTTTATTTTTACTAATTAGCTTATCTTGTGCCTCGTATGCTGAGAATCGTCCTACTATAATGGCATCGATACCACCTATAGCTAGTTTGGTAAAAAATATAGTTGGTAACTTGGGTGATGTAGAAATTATACAAAAAACATCATCCTGTCCTCATTATTCTCAGATAAAACCTAGTTTGGTTTCCTTAATAAAAAATGCTGATTACTTAGTTTTTATCTCGAGTAGTTTTGAGCCTGATTTTTCTAAGTATGTTCATAACCCAAATGTAAAAAAAATAGAAATTTCAAAGTTTAAAAAATTACGTATAGAAAGAAATAATTTACATATTTGGCTAGATCTCGATAATGTGGCGATCATACTAGAGAATATCAAGTCAATAATGATAGAAGATGGTTTTGACTCAAAAATTATTGAAGAAAATTACAAAAATTCTTTAGCAAAACTAAATGAACAAAAAATCAATGTGGATTATTCCGATATATTGGTTGTTGGAAATAGTCTGTATTATCTTGTCTCTAGTAAGCAAAATAATAATTTTTTTGAGTTAACAAAAAATAGCAGCCTGAAAAAGTTGAATTATCTGAGGGAAATACTAGAAGAAAACCAAATTCATTGTTTGATACATGACAAAACGATAGAAGATAAGTTTTTTCGTAATATGTTTACAGGTCAATTAGTAACCATTGATATAGAAAATTGGGGGGATTTTGATAAAGATCTTTCGAGATATTTTTTTTCATATATTCAGACAATTTATTCGCAACTATCTTTATGTAAAAAAACATTATAAACCACGATAAATGTTTTAAATTTTTATTATGTGTGCTTATTTGACATCTTTTTTTAATATTTAGATAGTGGTGGAAACTAAATACTTAGAATTTTTTTAGATGTAAAATATATTAACGAAAGATATCTAGTTTAGTTATACCTTATGAGGTTTTTTAAAAATTTAGTTTTTCTTTTTGGGCTGATTCTAGGAAACATGTGTGTTGCTGCAAATCTTGCGGACACGAGCTCACAAAGTGGAGCGTGTGAGACTTCTGATACAAAGGGGATTTTTATTTCCGGTTGGTCTCAATGGGAACCATATCAGTTTGAGAAGCCCACTGCTTACGGATTAGAATTAGCTGGGATAGATATTGATATAATTACTGCAATAGTTCAGAAGTTAGGATCAGATGTTCACTTTGATAAGGTTAATTGGGATCAAAATATTTTGGATATTAAATCAGGAGTAAGAGATATAGCTCCAGGGGCTACACGTTCAGAAGATAGAAGTCAATTCGCATATTTTTCTGAGCCTTATAGATATGAAGAAGATTCTCTTTTTATGCTAAAATCTTCTACTAAATCTTTAAATTTCAAATATATTCCGCAATTTTTAGCCCAAGTAAGAGCTTTGGATTTCAAAATGGGGGTGGAAGATGGTGCATTATATGCTGATGAAAGAATCAATGGGTTTATTAATGATCCTACTAATTCCGACATAATTGTTAGAAATGATAGTGCTACAAATAATTTGAAAGATTTAATTAATGGTAGAATAGATGGATTCCTTGCTGATAGACTTGTCGGTACAGCAATTGTTGTTAGGGGTAATTTAGGAGATAAAGTAAAAGAGGTACAATTAAATATATCTGTTCCTATTTTTTTAATGCTGAGCAAAAAAACAATATCACCAGAACTTGTTGACAAGATAAATGCAGTAATTCTTAATATTAAGTCTGATGGGACTTACGATAACATAGTAAAGGGCTATCTATTCCCAATATTGCTTATGCAAACAAGCGACTCAGATTGGTTTTATTATGTAACGCTATTAGGAATAATAGCTTTTGCATTGTCAGGAGTTGCAATCGCAGCAAGAGATAATATGACTCTTTTCGGAACCTTATTTCTTGCAATTTTGCCTTCGTGTTGCGTTTCTATCATTAGAGATACTTTAATAGTAAAGTCTGAAGTAGGGCTTCCTAATACGTCATTCTTTATTTGTTTAGCAATAATAGTGGTCATGGTTGGATTTTCTGCTGTAAGATTACTGAATGCGTTCAACAAAGATTCTAAAAAAGATAAAGCAGCAGAAAATTTTTGGTATCATTTTTCGGTTATTACTGACGCTATTGCGCAATCAGCATTTATTGTAACAGGTGTTGCAATTGCCATTGTAGCCAAGCTTTCGCCACTAGGGTTATGGGGTCCAGTTTTTGCTTTTATAACAGCAAATGTAGGTGTTATGGTTAGAGACTTGTTTACTAAAAATAAAGATATAACAGTGTTAAATGGCGAGATAATAGCTGAAATATCACTAATTTGGGGTTTAGCATTTTCTTTGTTCTTGGATTATAATAGTGGAAATTCAACTTTAGCTTTGGTTTCAACAGGTGCAGCAATTGTAATTATAGGGGCATTTTTAACTAGGATCTACGTAATATATTATAAAGTACAGAATATTCGTTTTAGATAGTGTCCATATCCAAAGTAATTGACTATAAATTTTATTATACAAAATCAGTTGGAATTCCAGTAAATCCAGCTTGGTCACCTAGCGTAGTAGTATTAGGGTTTAAGGTGTCAGTGGTATTATCACCCTCTGGATCATTAGTAGGAAATTCCACTGCTACGTCATCAGACTGGTAATCTGTTGATTGATGTTCATGATCGCTTACAGATGCTTCTGCAACAATACCATCTTTGTGAACCGTTTCTTCCGTCTCAATAATATTCTCTGGACTATCTAGAACATCATCTTCTTTCTCGTCATCTTCAGAATAAAAAATAGGAACTGGTTCATCACCTAAACCATTATCACTTTCTGCATCACACTCAAGCTCTATACCATATTCCATGAATATCTTCAGCACATCAGGAAAACTTTTGTTGTAGAATCTTGTGTACGCTGCATTGCGTCCACTAATGGCTGTCTTGCATGGAGATATGCATCAGACTCAGGATCCAGATCTTTAAGGTTATGTTCATTATAATATTCAATTAAAACTTTTACTGTATCAACTCCTCCGTAAATGGCTGCCATCTTTATTAAATGATCATCATGCCAAAAAATATCTACCTTTTCCCCTGCTTTTTCAGCCCAACGTAAAAGAAGTTTTATACCATCTACTAAACCAAGTCTACATCTATCAGATAATGTGCTGTAATCCATACTAGTACCTATATTAATCAATTGAGTTAAACAAACCTTCGATCATTCCGCTTAGCTTTTGATCAAACACTTCAAATTGAGATATGCATGTGGCATCATAAGCCCCTGATAAAATCCCGACATGTTCAGTTTTCATCATTCTAAATTCAGCAGAGATTCTTTGATATCCAGCCAATACTGAGTTTTTAGATAATTTTATAGTTTCTAAAGATACAAGCGGATCACCAGTATTAGTCAAACTCCTCGATGCATCTATTATTTCATCATAAAATCCTGTGCGTGCATCTACATGAGATGCTATTTTCCCAAATATATTCAGCTTTTTCTGCACCGAATCCTCAATAACTTTAAATGCTGAGACGACCCCAAAGTCATGAGTCTGTTTGACACGTATCGGCAACCCTCCTAAAAAAGCTTCGTCTATAGATTGAATATTCGAAATTGCAATGACAATAGGATGTTTATCTATAGTTTTAATATCTATTATATGATCAAAAGAAGTAGTATTTAGTCCAAAAGCAAGTTTCAATATAGAGATTGTATTGATTGTGCTGTTTTCTTTTTCTCTAATACAACTTTAGATTAAATAATATAAATTCACTATATCATGAAATATATAAAATAGAAATAGATTTTGATTATCGTAAAAATTTCACAAAATTGACAAAAAGCGTATTAATTTATCCTACTAGAATCAATTAACTTTGATTGGAATAGGAGTAACAACGTACCATAACGCCATTCTAAATCTGTCCAAAACATGATTTTTGTGGATGAACTATATAGAGCCAGTAGAACCAAATCCAGAAACTCCACGGTCAGTTTCTGTTTCATCAAAATTATTCTCAATAAATGCTGCCACACTATACGGGGCTATAATCATTTGCGCTATTCTCATTCCATTTTTAATTACAAAATCAGATTGTCCGTGATTTATAAGAATGACCCTTAACTCTCCTCTATAATCTGCGTCTATTGTTCCTGGTGTGTTTAATACAGTAATTCCATTTTTAGCTGCAAAACCGGATCTAGGTCGAATTTGGGCTTCATATCCATCTGGTAGAGCTATCGCTATTCCTGTAGGAATAATAGATATATCTCCTTTTTTTAATATTATATCCTCGTCAATTAATGCACATAAATCGACACCAGCACTATGTGTTGTAGCATAATTTGGTAATATTGCATTGTTGCTTAGTTTTTTTATTCTTACGTCTATTTTCATTTTTTCTTTATTTATTGAATGTTTTTACAGGCCTTTGGTCTATATGTCTTAAAAAAATATGGAAGTTTTGCTTCTACCTTAAAAAATCTTTCAATATTATCAAGTGTTTTGAAATCGGTAATTCCATAAGTTCTGTATTTTTTTTGTTGTTCCTGCCAAGATATATTTTCTCCTGAGTAATCAATTTCATCCCATTTCCGTCCGATAATATGCGATGTATTTTCATCAAAAGCACCATTATTCGCAAATTTACAGCTTGTTACAAAACTATTTAAATATTGGGCTATTAACTCTGCGTTAGAGAATGTAACATTTCTAAATCTTATTGCCATAAGTAACTCTATGGTAGTTTTTGGCAGAATATTTTTCAAATCTTTTAATTCATCTAAATTATCTTTTGCCAAATTTAAAAATTCCTGAAATTTGATTACATCCTCCTCCTTTAACTTCATTTTTGAGGATTTTTGCTTTACTCTCATTTGTAAAATTTTACACAAGCTCTGCCATTCTTCTGGAATATTACATTCTGCAGCTTGCGCATTTTGTACAAAAATAAAAATTATTACAAAAAAGTTAAGTACTTTCTTCATTGAGCGAGGTCTCTATAATTTAAATAATTCTAAAGGTTTTTGATACAAACGTCACAATTGCCCCATATTGATCTGGGGCTTTTGCTAATATGACGAGAGAAAGATGATACTTTTAAAATATATTCTTTTATAAAACTTAATCTAAGAAACCATGTTTTGTTTCACCAGAGCTTTCTGATACTAGAGATTTGGTGAGTATGCCGTCTTTATCAAAAATTAGAACAATTTTTTTCTGTGTATCTTTTGTTCCTCTGGAGAAGAAGTTCATTATAGGAACATAATTACGCATTAAACTACTTCTATCCAAATAGTTATATGTCCATTTTTCTTGGCTTGTATTTTCATAATAATCTATGTCGCTTGGATCACCAAGTAACCTTCTGGCATCGGATTTGGTAGTAATATTATCGTGTATTATTTGGTAAATTTTTGCTTTATCATTACTTCCTAAAATTTTGTTACCTGTAGTTCCGGTTGAGGATGTGCAGCTGCTGAGGACAAAAAGCACAACTATCATCGACAATTTTTTTGTAAAATTCATACCGTTAATATATTTATTGAAATCATGAAATAATGATATCATCAAATATTATTTTGATCAAGATATTAATGGTTTTACTCAACCAAATTTTAATATAATCTTCATTTATTATAATTATCCCACAATATTGAAACTCCACGATCCAAGCTATAGTGTAGGTATATATCTATCTATTTATTGCGTGTTGCAATTTCAAGGAAAATAGTATATATTCCGGCTTTTGCGCCCTTAGCTCAGCTGGATAGAGCAACAGATTTCTAATCTGTGGGTCAGAGGTTCGAATCCTTTAGGGCGCGCCAGTCTTTATAAGGCTTTCAGGGTTTTAACATCTTTCAGATTTTCACTAGGGTATACTCGGGGTATACCTTTGAACAAAAGCAAGAATACTTCTTGTTCTAAACTATAAAGTCCTGTTATTGTTGAAATTCAGCCCTTTTTCAATAAAATCTTCCAAATCCCTTATTCTGTACTTCACTAACCTACCTATCTTAACGTATTTCAAATTGTATCGTCCTACGCATTTCCAGTAAGCAAGGGTTGACTCAGCTACTCCTAAAAATTCTGCGGCGTCTTTTCGATTCATAAGGATATTTGGATTTAGATGTTCGATTATATTTTCTTTCATTTGATCCTCATTTGTTTGTATTGCTCTATTTATGGGACTATACAAACATATAAAGTGTCTAAACGATATTTTCATTCTATCTATCAATAAATTAATGATTAATTAATTATTATTATGCACTTTGATAATAAATTAGATTATTTATGCTTTATTGCTATTAAGGCTTTAATATAGTTATTAATTTTAGACAAGTAACACTTATAACATAATATAGCTAAAGTATTTTAATTTGAGTATAGGAACAAGACTACAATATGTACAAGTAATACACGAGTAGCCGAGTAACACATAATCAAATTACAAAGACTTAGCTATAATAAGAAGGTAAAAGTGATAAAGGAACAATTTGCTGCTACACCAGAGGAAAGTTTTTATGAGTTAGATACCACAGATTTAATCAAAAAACATAAAGCGTATTTCTTTTTAGGATCTTGAGGATTCTGTGCAATTTCTACTAAGATTCCTAAATGCACAAGTCTTACAAGACGATTAATAACTGTACGTCGACTTAAATTTATCTGTTCACTAATATATTTTGTAGACAAAGGTCCTTGTGTCTTTATTAAGGCGATAATATTATTATCTACATCATCAAACTTCAGAATATTATTATTTTTTTTCTTATAAAAAGTTACTCTTATTCTAGCTCCTATCTCTTCTAACATTGGAGGAGAAAGACCAGCTTCTTCACATAATTTCTCCATCCTTTTTATTCCACTTCCCCATTGCTCAATGAATCCTAATTCATAAAAAACACGCGCAATAACTGGATTCCTGAGTTTTGAAACCCCTGATTTTAAATCATCAAATGTCAGACCCCATGGAAGTAACGCCGTATTCTCAATTTCTATACGATCATCAAATAAAGAAATCCTAATAGGCGCACCTCTTATGGAATAATCTGTATGTACAAGAGCATTGATTATAGCCTCTCTAAGTGCTATTTTAGGAACTTCCCATACTTCACTATTGTGTACATCCTCTATCTTTAAACCTATACGAATATTCTTCTTAATAAAATTCAATGCTTCATCTACAAGCTCTAAAAATGAAGAATCTAGTCTTTGACTATTTAAAATTGTAGTTTTATCCTTTCCATCAAACACTCCAGCCTGAATCCAGCTATCTGGAAAATATTTAAGCCTGTTAGAAGAACAAATTATCACTCCCCCAACTGTTGGGATCGATGTATCCTTATCTTTAAGTAAAATACCAAGTGTTAAAAGATCTTTTTGTTGTATGTTCTTATACGGCTTAAAGAACTGTGCAACAGTATGAAAGTCTATTTCTTCATAGCTTGCTTCATAGCAGGCCTCTTCATCAAATGATTTAACAAGAGTCGAACGTTCTATGGCTTTTATTAAGTCTTCATCAGCTAATCTAGTGGTTGATCCTATTCTTATATATGTTGATTTCTCCTTTCCTTTAGATCTCTCAAAATGCGGTCGTAATGCACTCGGATAAATCTCTATTATTATGCAATGAGTATTGCGATATGGAATAATCTCAATATTTGGAATAATTCTAGGTTCTATTGAATCATGTATGAGATTAGCTAAAGCTTCTCCTACTTGATGTGGGTTATCTATACCAATAATATGACGAGTTTTATCCTGTACACCTAAAATAATCCTTCCACCAGCCATATTAGAAAACGCAATTACAGTAGAAAGAATCTTAACTCTAGAATTAGCATTTTCTTTGAATTCTAAGTCTTTTCCTTCAGGTAAAGTAATAATCTTTTCTATACACATTCAGACACCCTATAATGTAGCTGTGCATTTTACTATGAAATAACTGTGAAGTCAAAACCTATTTCTATGCGTCAGTTATGACTGGCTAGACAAGGTAGGCCACTAATTCATTATTCGAATCTGTAATGATAATCTTAAGTGGTATGAGAGAAACTATAGCGTCAGATCAGGGCCTTTGTATATAATTGTATAAATTATATGAATTAATGTGTCTCAACACAGTAGCCTATAAGTGCAGTATGATCATCTAAGCCATCTGTATTCGCAACATAAGCTTTTCCAGCTTGTACAATTGACGCATCCTCTGCTCCTTCTTCCATATCATCCCCATCTACAAATGCGTCCTCTTCTTCCATTGAGGAATCATCATCAGCTTCCTCATCATCAACTGGAACCGCTAACTCATCCCTGCCTGCGTTCGACTCCTCCTCTGTCACATTAACTGCTCTTGGTAAACTAGAAAAATACATATCACTATATACTTTTACATCATTTTGTATTCTTGGAGTGATATCATGTCCAACCATTTGGTATATAATATGTAATTTTGTTATATCAAAATGTCTACCCGCAACCTTTGCATCCTCCATTGCAGCCCTATCTTCAGCAGTACACAGTACAAAAACAGTAAAAGCCTTGCCTTTACCATCATAACCTTTAATCATTTCTAACGATTGTTCCTTTGACATCCAAACACCTGTTTTGAAATATAACATAGATGACAACTTTAAACACATTATCTATATGATTAATGATAACTTAATACTTTTAACATTACAAGTAACTTTTTGTATAAGGTATGAATTCATACTCTAGGGTTACAATTCACAATAATAATATTGTAGTAGATCTAAACCGGATAATTGGGACAAATCTAGCTCAACTAAATCTATGCTTGAGTCCTCTGCATATACAAGTTCTTCTTCTCTTCCCTCTAATAGCTGATTGATAAATTTAGTTAATCCATCGCTGAATGAAGACAATATTGATTTTACATAATCCTCTGAGATCTCCTGACCTGGCTTAGGCAATCTTTCTAATTTTATATTATTAACAATCGATACAGTACTCATAATAGTCGTACTTGTTAAATCTAGCGCCTCACCTTTAGTAGTTGCTGGTGGTGCATCGCTATGATCTATAATAACTGCGCATGATAAATCAAGCTCATCTGCATCATATGCTTCTGATAATATTTTTCTAATTTTAGCAGGCTCATCTGTTTTAAAAAATGTTTGTACTATTTTACTCATTTCAACGAGATTACCAATAAAAACCAAATTGGTAAAATTACGAAAATCAGAGGTAGAAGCATGCATATCTAATTCATGAGATTTTGCAAAATGTAGAAGCTCATATGCTATATCCCACAATACAGCATCAAGTGCCACGATTTTACCACCACTAACTGACTTCATAGAAATAATTTTTTCAGCTAATTTCCTAAGAGCAGATTCTTGATATTTTTTGCCTAGGGGTACGGTCCAACCATGTATTACATCTACATTCTCTGCCCCAAACAAATATGCTGTCCTAAGAGCAGCAGCTACCTGCGCTTTACTATCAAACCTAATAGCAGTATATAATGAATTATGGTCAAAAAGAACAATAAATAACATTGGATTTTATAATCTTCCCTTCCTTTACAGCCTCTGTAATGACTTCAATTGTACGTTCTACATTACCTTCGGTCGTATCTTTAAATTCTATATTCAGAATGATATGACTTTGATTCTTTATCGTACGTAGCTTATTGAATACTGCAACAAAATCAATAACCTCAGAAAGAGTAGGAATCTTGTGTCCATTCCACATATCAAACTGCTTTAATTCCATTGCAGTAAAATCACGTACCATACCTAAATATCCGGCATCTTCAGGTTTTGTCGCCTTTCTTCTGGCTCCACTAACATTACGATTTAGCTCATCATCGTGAATTGCCATTGGTACCCTATCTTTAGATATGAATATATCTAACTCAATCGCATCAGCCCCTTCTTCAAGACCTCGCCTAAATGCAGCTATTGTATTTTCAGGTGGAATATGTTCAGGTAGCCCTAGACCATTCTCTATAAGAATTTTCTGAGGTACAATATTGTTTCGTAGCAAACCACTTCGATAACAACTATTCCATAAATTTTCTGGAGGCTCCGTGTATTTACTTGTTGGACCTTTTCCGCGATGTGCAACCAATACTACTTTCTTTTTCATTTTCAAAAATACCGGCATTTAAATTATAAATTCTTTGAATCATAAAAAATACAAACTCATCAAGTTATAGAGTCTAAAAATCCACTAAATAATAGTCATAAAGTATTCATCTTCCTTAGGATGTTAGATAAAATACTAGCAATATAAATTAAAACATGATTGTAAATTTCTCCAGTAAATAATTAAATCAATTCCTGAATATCTTATATGTTAAGCATTAAGACACTATATTTACTATATTTAGTACGATTTCCTCAGCTTATATTTGATGTGAAATGCAAGCTATGTTTTGCTTGATATTGGTTACTTTTTTCATATTATGTACGTAATAAGTTTCGTAATTAAACTATAGTCATTTAATGAAACTTAGTATAACCAAATAAGTCATCATAAAATGAAGAAAGTTATAATTTCCGGGATGATAGGCAATGCGCTTGAATGGTATGATTATGCCTTATACGCACAATTTGCTGTTATAATTGGCCAGTGTTTTTTTCCAGAAAGTACTATAAGAGAAATTCTAACACTTGCTGTTTTTGCTGCTGGTTTTATTGTTAGGCCACTTGGAGCTATTGTTTTTGGTTATATTGGAGACAGAGTTGGAAGAAGAATAGCTCTCGCCATAGGGATTCTTACTATGGCTGTGCCTACTGCTGCGATTGGAGTCCTTCCATCTTATGCTGCAATAGGTGTTGCTGCACCTATTACACTCACTATAATAAGATTAATTCAAGGGTTTTCTCTAGGTGGAGAATTTAGTGGATGTATTGCCTATATGGTAGAAAGCACTTACAAAAAACACAGAGGTCTTGCGGGTAGTGCTGCTTTCGTTAGTATGTGTATTGGTATGTTGTTTGGTACATTTACTGCTGCTTTATGTAGAAAAATTATGACAGAAGAATATTTGGTAGAATTTGGCTGGAGAATACCTTTTATTTGTGGACTTGTGGTTGGTTTTATTGGCCTATATATAAGGTGGAATTTGCAAGAAAGCCCGGTTTATCAGGCAGCTAAAGCTAATGGTAATTTATCACGTGCTCCACTTAGTGAGCTATTTAAGCTCAATCTGAAAGAATTACTGATTGGTATGGCCATTTATTTAACTGTTACAGTGCCGTTTTACATTATGACAGTTTATTTAGATAGCTTTGTACAACTATTAGAATTTTCCGCTATTGATGCGAATAGAGCTACTATTATCTCACTAGTTTCGATGACAATCATTTTACCAATTTCAGCCTATATTTCAGATAAAATAGGAAGAAAACCAGTAATGCAGCTCGGGTGTTGTGGAATATTATTTTTCTCATATAAGTTATTTTGTATAATGAACGAAACTTCTAGTTCCTCAGTTTTATTTTTGGCTATCGCGTGTATGTCTGCTCTTACAGGATTTTTTATGGGGCCGGTGCCTACAGTTCTTGTTGAATTATTTCCAACTCGTATCCGTTTTACTGGTGTCGCATTATCATATAATCTGAGTGCTGCAATTTTTGGCGGTACAGCTCCGGTTGTTTCAGCAATGCTTATAAAGAGATTTAATAATAATATTGTTTTATCATATTACATATGTTTTTTCGTAGTTATTACCTTAATTGCTCTAACGTATTTCAAAGAAACTTATAAAAATTCTTTACATGATGAAAAGTAATGTAGATGACGATTTTCACGTTCCTGGAGGCGAAAATAAGGTGCTAATGCATTCTTGTTGTGCTCCGTGTGCTGGTGAACTTATGGAAAAAATGAAAAATAATGGTATTGATCTTACCATATTTTTTTATAATCCCAATATACATCCCAAAAAAGAATATGAAATCAGAAAAAACGAAAATATACGTTATGCAGAGAAAATGAACATACCATTTGTGGATGCAGATTATGATGTACAAAATTGGTTTTCTAGAGCAAAAAATATGGAAAAGGAACCAGAAAGAGGTATACGTTGTACTATGTGTTTTGATATGAGATTTCAGCGTACAGCTCTTTATGCTTATGAGAATGGGTTTAAAGTAATCACAAGTTCTCTTGGAATTTCTCGTTGGAAAAATATGGATCAGATTAATGACTCTGGAGTTAGAGCTGCAAATTGTTATGAAGGGGTAGAATATTGGACGTATAATTGGAGAAAAGGTGGAGGGGGCGCAAGAATGTATGAGATTGCAAAAAGAGAGAATTTCTATAAACAAGAGTATTGCGGTTGTATATATTCTTTGAGAGATAGTAATGAATGGAGAGTAAAAAATAACAGAGATGAAATAGTTATTGGTGAGCAATATTACGAAGACGAAAGCAAATAATCCTTCCTATTAATCACACCTGCGAGTGTATTATATTCTACCTTATAATGGTATAATATTATTATCTTTAAAATTTATCCTTGATAATGTATGTTCACTTCATGAAAAAAACAGTATTTTGTCTATCATCATTTTCATTGATTTTTTTGCTCATTTTTAATGGGCCAATTTTGCTTAAGGACTTCTTAAATTATAAAAGCATTCCTTTTTACGCTTTGCTTGAAACTCTAAAAAGCAGCGCCTATATAATGTTTGCTGTGTTTGGATTATTCTTTGGTTTGTCGATAAATAGATATTTATTTATCTTAACTAGCCTTGTTCTGTTTTTAATATCATGTTTTAGCATTTATTATATTTATGAATTTGGCTTAACTATAACCCCGCAAGTAATAAAAGTAGTTTTTTATGATGAAATAGCAGATGGATTAGAACTTATAAGTATAAAGCTTGTTTTATACTTAATTTTTGTTTTAACAATCTGGATTCTTTTGTCTAGAAAATATATAAAAGAATTATCAGTATTCAAACCAACATGGTACAAAATTCTATCAATAGTTTTTCTCTTAATTTCTATTAACTTTTTAGCTAAACCGCCATATAAATTACTTAAACACTTTTTACCATGGCAAACAACAAATGCTGTTTTTCTTTTTTTTAACAAGCCTCCAGAAGCACAAAAACTTGATATATCAGAAAATGCAATTTTCAAAAATGAGAATAATGAAAATTTAACTACAATTTTGGTTATAGGAGAAGGTGCAAGATATGACCATTTCGGTATAAATGGGTATGAACTAGATACAACACCTTTACTCGCAAAAGAAAAGGGTGTTTTTAGTTTTGATGCAACATCTTGTGCGAGTATGACCTACCTATCTGTAAGTTGTATGCTTTCTAGACACTCAAAGGATAGATTTAATATCAACTCTAATGAAACTACAATTATATCATTATTCAATAAAATAGGTTTCCAAACCAGCTGGTTTGGTACTCAGAATCTTCTTAAATATTTTGAAAATCAACTAGGTGGGTCTTTTTATGATGAAGCAAAAACATTAATAATTCCAGGAGGTTCTGCTTTGTATCAAATGAATGATCATGATGAAGTTATGTTACCATTGATTGAAGATTATTTAAAAAAAGATGGAAGTAAATTTATTATTATCCACACAGTCGGTAGTCATTGGGATTATGCGAAAAGATATCCTAAGGAATTTGAGAAATTTAATCCTGGTTGCAGACCTCCTACATGGGGAAAAAGAGATATGAGAGATTGTTCTGATAAGGCCCTTATAAGCATTTATGATAATAGTATATTATATACTGACTTTGTCTTATCAAAGATAATAGATTTAATAAGAGATAAAAATAGTTTTATGATATATGTATCTGATCACGGGCAATCTCTTGGAGAAAATGGGATATATGCACAAGGTGGAACGGCTCCTGAGCAGTTTAATATTCCTTTCATATTTTGGGGCAGTGAAAAATACTACAAAAATAACAAAAATGTGAAAGAAGCACTAGCAGCTAGAAAAAATAACAAAATCAGCCATGATTATGTTTTTCACTCACTTCTTGGTTGCTCGAATATTGACTCGCCTATCATAGATCAATCACTCAACATTTGTTCCATTAAGTGACTATAATAAATTGAGTTGGATAGATACTAGGCGTGACGGGCTATGCCTATAATAATTAGGTGAGCAAGAAACAACGACATTGCTGATTCAAGTTAATTTACTATAAATTAACGATTTTCATATGAAGGCAATATACCAGTCTTAAATAAATCTTCGATATTTAGACTATTAAAAACTGGATATAGATTCCTAAATTCGTCAAAATTTTCTCTTATGGTTTTTGTAAATAATTGAACCTTGTCTTCATCTGTATCAGCATTTGTAACAAAAACTGCTCTTGTAGAAAATGTAGTTGCACCAGCCACTCCAGGATAAATATTGTCTGGAATAACACTACTCTCATATACTTTGTTCTCTTTTACTAATATATCTAACTTTGAAAAATCGATTGAAACAAAGGAAATTTTACAAGTAGAAGCGATTTGACTAGCTATTCCACTTGGGTGTCCTGTAAATAAAACTACTGCATCTACGTTATTATCACATAATTTTCCTGGCATTTGGGTATCTGTTACATTGATTATTTGTGGCTCTTTTTTAAAAGAAAAATATTTGAATAACGTAAGCATACTACTTCTAGCGCCCGAACCTCTAAGATTAATGCCAATTCTCTTATCAGACATATCAGAAAATTTTACAATACCAGATTCTTTTCTTACAATCATACTAAAATACTCTGGAAAAAAACTCATTACAGTTCTAAGCTCACTAAACGGTTTTTGGTTAGAGAATATACCAACAGCATCTACAGCATCCTGAGCTACGTCAGATTGTACAAAAGCAAAATCTACTTTTTCAGTTGAAAGTAAATTCAGATTATTAATTGAGCCGCTTGAAGCTATAGCCTTACAATCAGTTATGGGAGAATATTTTGTTATGAAATTACAAAGCTGAAGTGCGGCGGGATAGTATGCTCCGCTAACAATACCAGCAGCTATTTTGATCTCAGTTACAGGATTCGCTAATGTGTTAAATTGAAAAAAACTAACAAATAATGCTATTACTATTTTTTTGAGCATAATATTTTTCTTTATCAAAAGTTCCTTCACTATGGTCTACAATCAAGGTAATTGTGGCATCTCCGGTAATATTTATTGTTGTTCTTAACATATCAAGTATGCGATCTATACCTGCAAGAATTGCAACACCCTCAACAGGAAGGTTAACAGAAGATAAAACCATTGGCAACATAATTAGTGATGCACCAGGAATCCCTGCTCCTCCTATTGACCCTAATGTAGCAGTTATAATTATCATCATATAATCTGACATTTGTAGTTCAACACCCAACATTTGAGCAAAAAATATTGCTGTCAAGCCGAGATTAATTGCAAATCCATCCATATTTATGGATGCACCAAGAGGTAAAATAAATGAAGCGCTTGAATCTGAAATACCTAATTCATCCTTACATACTTCCATTGTTGTAGGAAGTGTTGCTTTGCTAGAACTTGTAGAAAAAGCCAAAACTTGGTATCCAAAACTTTTTCTGTAAAATGGCATTGGCGAAATTCTACAAAAAACAAGTATCAATATACCAAAAATAATATATTGCATACCCATTGCTACAATTACAGCGAAAACAAGTTTAGATAATGCATATAATATGTCTGTACCTTGATTCCCTACAACCCATGCTGTGAGAGAAAATGCTCCATATGGGGACAGGACGATAATCATGCTGATCATTTTAAATATAAGTTTGGACATAGAATGAAAAAACGATTTTACATGATTAGCTGATGATCCAATTTTATTGATTGAAACTCCTACAAATAAGGCTAAAAACACAACTTGTAATATACTATTATCCACAAAAGAACCAATGGCATTTTCTGGTATTATGTTTATCAAGAAGTTTGTAACATCAAATTTATTATTTGAGACAGCTATTGTTGATTGACCAAAATCTACCACGACACCTTCTCCTGGCTTTAGCACTAGCGCCACCCCTAATCCAAATAACACAGCAAAGCAGGTTGTAACTAAAAAAGCTATTGTGGCTTTTATCCCAACACGCCCTAAGGAGCTTGGGTCGTTCATACTAGTGATTCCGCTTACTAATGAAAAAAATATCATAGGAGCAATAATCATCTTTATGAGTCTCAAGAAAATTATCCCAATAGGTCGCACTTGTTCGACATATTCAGGAAAATAGCTTCCAAACATTATTCCTAAAATCAGACCTAGAGTAACCTTATGCCAGAGTTTCATCATCTTCCTCTATATGACTGAATAATTTTACATATAGACATTAAGTGAACTGTAGTAAAATTGCTACGAGTTAATTAAGCTATACTAATTCAGCTTTTATTGTTTGTTTTAACTAAATAAATATTTTAGAGTTAAGTTCGTAGTTCATATCCATAAGTACTATACCAATGAATTGAACTGCCTAAATCAGCTATAAAAGAATTTAAAAATATGCTACAAAACAAACATATTATTAGAGCTTCCTTTGTTGCGTTATTTTTGGCAATCATAGCGTCGATATTGTTTTATAGATATTTCACAATTCAAAATGTAATAATTGATACCATAATTCAAGATAATAAAAAAATAGTAAATTACTACCTGGATAATTTATGGAATACACAGACTGATGAAGCAAGAGCAAAATATAACGATATACAAGCCGCTGTCAAGGATAAATCCTTCATAAATTTCAGCAAAGATACTTTAGAGTATTTAAAGAAATTTGATAAAACAAAGATTAGTATTTTGAATCAAAAAGGTGACGAGTTTATTGCAACAACAAGTAATTCACTAGAAGAATATGAGAATACTAGCATTTTTAATATAATTGACACAATGCTTGATAAATTTCTGTTTGGTGACTTTTTGTATGAAAAATTAGTTAGAGCAATATATAAAGGCGCGCAGCCCAATAAAATTCTTTTGAATTACAAATTAGGTAATCAATCGGATAAAGATGCTCACGTGTATTTAGGATCCTTTTTCCCAATAGTTAATTCAAATGCAGAAACATTCGTTGTGGATGGTGGTATAATTATAATCACAGATATAAGTAACCAGTGGAATAAAATAAAATATTTTGAAATTCGTGTCTCTATTTTCTTATTGACTGTTTTCATTTTATTTTTTGCTGTGATAGTTCATAATACGAATCATGCGCAAAAAATTATAGATCAACAGGTTGCAAACAACAAATTATTGGAAGAAGCTAGAATAAAGGCAGAAAGCGAAAATTATGCAAAAACTGAATTTTTAGCTAATGTAAGTCATGAACTTAGGACGCCGTTAAATGCTATTATAGGATTTTCTGAAGTTATTTTAACGGAAGCCTATGGAAAATTAGAGCATCCACAATATAGCGAATATATTCAAGATATTAATAATTCAGGAAAACATCTACTTAGTGTCATTAATGATATTTTAGATTTTTCAAAAGCATCCGCAGATAAATTGAAAGTAGATATTATTGAAGTGGATGCAATAAAACTTGCATCATCAAGTTTGCGTTTTGTAAAACCAAGAGCAGATGAAGCAAAAGTGAAATTAATAGAGAAACTTCCTGACGACCATGTTGTTATAAAAGCCGATCCTAAGCGTTTGAAACAAGCTTTTTTAAATTTATTATCAAATTCTGTAAAATTTACTCCGGAAAATGGATCGGTTACACTTGAACTTGAAAAAAATACAGAAGATAAAATGGTGTATATGAGAGTTATAGATACTGGTATAGGTATGGAAGAAAATGATATTCCAAAGGCTCTTTCTACATTTGGACAAATTGATAATAAACTTAGTAGAAAATACGAAGGCACAGGCCTTGGTTTGCCACTAACAAAAAGACTTGTTGAATTAATGAATGGAAAATTTGATATAACAAGTAAAATTGGGGTTGGCACCACCGTTACTATATCATTTAAATATGAAGATTTATAAATATATGTAATGATTTATTTCCACAATTATAGTGAGCGAAACTTCGCATTGTTCTAACTTTATATTCAGAGTTATTACTTTTGTTAAACAAAATATGAAACCTAATTTAAGTTACAGCAAGGTATAATAATTGCTTTTCTTTTGAACAAGTGTAGAATCAATGTATTATGTGGTTTTATTTGCAAAATGCTTCTTTTCTCAGCGTTATTCTTCAAGATTGTTTCTATTTTACTTAGCGTTATTATTGGCTATATTGCTGGTAGAACAGAGAAAGTTGAGCGTGAAAGTATAGCATCGTTATTATTTTACTTTATAGCACCGATTGTATTTTTTTCTATACCAGCAAGTGCAAGTCTTTCATTCGCTGACATTGGAATCGCTTTTATAACATTCTCAATTTCATGCTTACTTTGTTTTATCGCATATCATATGTATGACAGATACTGGGATAATGAATCAAGAAACATTTTGGCTACTAGCGCAGGTAGTGGTAACACTGGATATTTTATGCTACCAATTGCTGCATCACTATTTGATGATTATACGTTGAGCATATATATGATGGCTGTGGTCGGAGTGAATATTTATGAATCTTCTGTTGGTTACTATGTATGTGCAAGATCTATAAGCTCGACACGTGAAAGTATAAAACAGGTGCTGCGGCTTCCAATGCTCCATGCTTTTACTGTAGGGTGCGTGTGTAGTCTGCTTGGTTTAACGCTTCCTGATTTCTTAGATGATTTTGTATTCAATATGCGAGGGGCATATTCTATTCTTGGAATGATGATGATTGGGCTTGGTATGTCTCGGCTTAAAAATTTTGAGATTGATTATAAATTTACGGCTGCGGCTTTTTTTTCAAAATTTATCGTGTTCCCGGTAGTAATGTACGCATTTATAATGCTGGATAAATTAGTATTAAAATGGTATGACACCTCTGAACACCAAGCATTAATATTGCTTTCAAGTGCACCTATTGCTGCAAATACTATTGTTATTTCATCAATAATGAAATTTCATCCAGAACGTGTTGCGACTTCAGTTCTTTTATCTTGCTTATTTACTCTCTTATTCATTCCATTAATTGCTACATTTACCATTGGTGTTAGTGGTGCTTTTTGACATATTTGAAGCATGTTTACTATGCTCGCCCAATTATATAGTTTGATTTTAGTGTAAATTTTGTAATATTTTTAGACATATTATCTAATTTCAAGTTAAATTGGATTAAAGTGTTTTATCAGTTAATTCTGAGAACTTTAATCATTAATGGAGAATGATGTGTGAAATCATTTGAAAATGAGACTCTATATAAACATTGTAAATCTAAAAGGGCTATATGATCTAATATGAAAAAATTTGTAATTAATTGTGATTTTGGCGGGCAGATAGCTCCATTTGCTGTCTATATTGGAACTCCTGAGGGAGCTCATCATCCATTGCATTTTCAAGCAGACTGGCTTTCTAAGCAAAGAGGTGGTACTATCCCACCTGATGTTATGGATGCTGTGTCGAAACTCAAAGATTTAGCAGATAAAAATAATGTTTCTCTAGAGGAGCTTTGCGTGTACGCACTTGGAGCAGCTCAGCAAGCAAAGGATGAAGGTGGGGATGATAGTAATGCGGATACTGCTACTTCGTCAGTCAAAGAAGATACCAATGATAAATCCTCTAACTCTGCAGCGGAAGACGATGATGATCTTTTAGATTTTGACGATATAGTGCTAGAAGAAGATGAAGATAACGATGACGAAAATTATGAAGGTAGCATAACAAATGAGGATGAGGCTACTGGCTCTATAAACGATACAGGAGGAGAGGATACAGAATCGGATCCAGAAGAGGTAGATACAAAAGATAAGAAAAAACCTAGTGAGCAATAGAATCTAGATTGCTAGATTTTTAAAAAATGCTATTCTAACTTTGCTAGTGATGGGCGAATCTCCTGTAAATCCGGTCAGGTTCGAAAGAAAGCAGCCGTAGCAGGCCATGAACGGGTCATCGCTAGCACCATATGAAATTAGTTTATAATACTAATGTGTTTTGTGCTTGGTAGAACAATTTTTAATTAAAGAATTAAAATCACATCAGGTTGTTATAATGATAATAAAGCTTTCCATGATCACAAAAGGCAAAAGATCTCATAGAATCTATGGGATGGTCTCAAACTACTATAGATGAAATAAATACTACCTAAATTTAGGGTTTCTAAATTATGTGCCCAAAATTTAAGCACTATCATCATCTGGTAGTACTAGTGTATCACCTATAGTTGGTGTATCTACAAGATTAGCGCCATCACTACTATCGCTTACTCTTCTAGGGAGTTCATCAGATGAATAGTCCTCAGCTACTTCCTCATGAATATTCTCTTCCGCAATAGCAGCATCGTCTTCTACAAAATCTGATTCATCATTGCTTCCTTCTTCATAATCTGCTGGGATATATTTGTTAAATATAGCAGTTACCTCTGGAGTAAAACTTGAGGATAGTTGTTTTGCAGTATCTAGAGCGGCAATAAGTTTAGACATAGCCCCTAAATATGTATCAGATTCAGGGTCTGCAGAGAGATGTTCTATATAATAATTTATCAGAATATTTAGTACTTCAGCATGTCTCTCGTTAGCGGCAACCCTTAGCAACATTCCATCTTTCCATAAAATATCAACATCATTATCTCTTAATATATTTGAGATTGGTTTTAACCAGCCCTCTCTGCAATATGCGCATAATCCTGGATAATTCATATATCCCTCTTATAAATCCAATTCTTCAAATAATAAAAGTGCCGCACCCGATAATTCAGCTTCAAAAGTACTTATAGATGTAAAACAAGTTATATCAGAAGCTATCTCAAGTAATCCATCATAACGGGTTTTTGTATCCAGTGTCTATTCTATATTTAATCGCTACTATCTATATGTGCTTCTACATTACCTGTAGTTACAACAGGAAGGTCTGCTATATCCCCCAAATTAGCGCCATCACTACTATCGCTTACTCTTCTAGGGAGTTCATCAGATGAATAGTCCTCAGCTACTTCCTCATGAATATTCTCTTCCGCAATAGCAGCATCGTCTTCTACAAAATCTGATTCATCAT
>Ga0206843_10073_pt1 | contig 35180 bp, 31 predicted proteins | sample Alteio_BWOrgCont_21_FD_152869 | JGI IMG/M metagenome (GOLD analysis project Ga0206843, IMG submission 152869) | Enriched cells from forest soil in Barre Woods Harvard Forest LTER site, Petersham, Massachusetts, United States -... | ecosystem: Environmental > Terrestrial > Soil > Temperate forest >...
GTGGTTTTGGCAACTCTTTTACCAGGGAATCAATTTCCGGGGTGCTTTCCGGCTTTTGCGCCCATAGCAATACCGGCAGCATAAAGGCAAATACAAATAACGTCCTCTTCATATTATACAAATACAAAAGCTTTCAGTAAAAAATAAATAATGTCTTATTGTAACAGGTGACCTTGCGTGAATTCAGGGATAGCAAGGTACTAAAATATTAAATAACCGAGCTCGTTTTTTGGCACAAGGGGAGGCTTCATATAAGCATCTTCAATTATTAAACTTCAGAGAATGGATATCCGGAATAAGTAATTGCATACCAACAACTCGTATTTTTGCGTTGTGGTTAGAATGAAAAGGGTATTTATTGCAGGCTGCTTTTTAACGGCATTGGCATGCTCCAAAAGGAACACTATACCTCCGGTGTCCGGAATAATAAATGGAAAGCCGGCAGTGTCCTTATATGGCGCCAGTAACAAACCCACAGATTATGCGCTGATTGACACCGCAGACAAAAAGATATCTTACGACGGTATTGTATTTGCCTATCTCTACAATTCCCCAACCACAATTTATATTATGAATCCCAGCACACCGGCAGCACAGGCGGGACTGACTTTTACAAGCACAGGTATTACCCTCACTATCAATGCCACATATACGCTTACATTTGGCAGCACGATCTACACATCAAGGTGATAGTGTTAACTATTGATCAAAAAGGTATAAAATAAAATAGGCTGTCCGTATGGCAGCCTATTCTTATCCATTATCTCTTAATTCTACTATTGTGGTTTTTCCAGTAGCTTGAAGAACTGGTCGAGCTGTGGGATGATCACGATCCTTGTTCTGCGGTTTTCTGCTTTGCCACCCTTCGAATCATTGGTAGTGGCGGGCACATATTCACCACGCCCTGCAGCGGTCATACGTGCCGGCGCTATGTGATACTGGTTTTGCAGGATGCGCACTACTGCTGTAGCACGTTTCACACTCAGATCCCAGTTGTCCAGCAGCACTCCTTCTTTATAAGGTACATCATCCGTATGGCCTTCCACTATAAATTCTATCGACGGCTGTGCTTCCAGTACCTTAGCTACTTTGCCCAGTACTACCTTCGCAGGTTCTGTAACATTATACTTACCGCTGGTAAACAGCAGCTTGTCAGAAATGTCTACATATACCACACCCTTTTCTACCTTAATATTTATGTCTTTATCATCAAGATTGCCCACAGCGCTTTTCAGGTTAATCACTAGCGCCATATTCAATGAATCTTTCCGGGTTATGGCAGACTGAAGGTCTTTTATGTAAGCGTCCTTAACGCCAATATTATCCAGCGACTTCTTTATACTTTCCGCCTGCGTACCCGTAATAACAGACAGGTCCTTCATCTGGTCCATTATCTGGCTCGAATTGGCCTTTGTATCCGTTATCTGGCCATGCAATGACTGAATGGTTGCCTCGTCTGCAGAATGTTTTTCGCGGCATTTTGCATAGTCGGCCTGTAATGCCCTGTAAATACTATCCAGCTGGGAATAGTTCTTTTCGCACGATTTTAATTTTTTACTGGAAACGCAGGACACCATCATTATGGAGGAAAGTCCCACAAATGCAACTTGTTTTAGTTTCATAAACATGGTTAGATTCTAATTTTAGGCAAAGGTAAACATCATTAACTTCTATACTTAGTAAATAACGTTAAAATTGCTAGCATAATATACGCTCAAAACATAGTTATGCACAACTTAAGCACGTAAGTGGATTTAACTGGAATTAATAAGTTGTACATTTGTTTTCGCAGCAATTAAATCTCCGTAAAAAACTTTCAAAAATCTACTGTTAAAATGCCATTTGCGGAACATAGCATTGAATCAGCTCACATCAGCCAGGGCCAGAATTTTAAAATAGGAAAGAACAGTATCATTAGGTCGGGTGAAGTTACCCTTGGTGATAACGTAACGATCGGCGATAATGTGGAAGTTATTTGCGATAAGCTGGTATTAGGAGATAATTGTAAAATAGGAAATAACACAGTCTTGCTTTGCCCAGATGTAACCTTGTCTGAAGGTTGTGCTATAGGAAATTCAGTGCAATGCGAACTCAATGAGTACTTAAGGCTTGGAAAATACTCGGTGATAAGCAACCGGGTCACCATTGCCGGGCAGGGAGTGAGTAGCGGTACCTTTCTTTGGCTGAAAAACGATGTCATTATTGGTGGTGGCGGCAGCCAGGGGCCAAACGCTTACCTGGAGATGGGCAACTCTGTGGCTGTAATGGACAAAGCGTTTATTAACCTGTCGGAAAAAGTAACTATAGGCGATGGTGCAGCGCTAAGCTTTGGCGTCATAGTACTTACGCACGGTGCAGCACAACCATTGTTAATGGGCTACGCTGCAAAGTTTGCTCCGGTAAACATCGGAGCGCAATCCACAGTCTATGTTAACTCTGTTATATTGCCCGGATCATCTATTGGGGAGTATTCAACTATTGCGGCTTGCTCATTGGTAAATAAAGATATACCTGCCTATGCGCTTGCCAGTGGCAACCCCGCAAGGGTAATTGTAAAAGGCAAGGGCAACTATCCCCGGCCATTAGAAGGTTCAGAGATAGATGAGCAGGTCCACTCAGTGCTTACAGATTATGCAGCTACACTAGCTCCCAAAGGGCTTACCGCACATATTTTAACTTCAGCCTGCCCATTTACAATGTCTGTAAATTTTCAGGGTAAAGTTTATACCATAGTGTTTTTCGGAAATATCGCAGATAATTATGACGGATCCGCCCCAGATATTTCCTTATCCTACAATGAAGTTCCGGATGGTAAAAAAGGCAAAGTGCATTTTGATCTGCAGCACTTGAAAACATCTGGTGAGTTAGGCTTGCTTGCCGAAGACCTCAGGGATTATCTGCGTCGACGGGCTATCAGGATATTTACTGACAAGCCTTTCCGTAACATCCCGCTTAGCAATCTCACCAGGCTGAAAGAAAAAAGAAAAAACGCGCTCTAAAAATGACAGACTTCACACACCAAAGCTATCTCGATCTGCTCAAAAGTATTAAAGACTCCGGCAGGGAAATAAAAAGCTTCGAGAATGCTGATGCATACAATGGGCCGCTGGTCATACTAAGGCACGATGTAGACTTCTCGCTCAGGAAAGCCCTGGAAATGGCTAAGCTGGATCATGAGGCCGGTGCCACTTCCACATTCTTCATCTTGCTTACCGCACCCTATTATAACCCGCTAACAGAAGAAGGCGTGCACCTGGTAAAAGAGATAGTGGCGCTTGGTCATGAGTGTGGGTTGCACTACGATTGTACTGGTTTCGAATTACTAACCGAAGAGCAGCGGCAAAACCGCATCCTTACTTTCGCCAATACTCTTGGTGATGCCGTCGGGGTGCCGGTAAAAACAATAGCGCAGCATAAACCAGCCAAGTCCCCTATACGGCAGGAGTTCCCGGCGTTCAGGGATGCATATAGTGCCCAGTATTTCAAAGACATCCCCTACATCAGCGATAGCCGAAAGACATTCTTTTACCACACCGATGTTTTAGGCTTTATCAAGCAATACAAGAAGTGCCAGCTATTAACGCACCCCATCTGGTGGAACCGGGAACCAATGGATATACCTGGAATATTCGGCCAGCTACTTACCACGATAAATGAGGGAATAGACAGGAATTTGCTGATGGAAGAAGGTTCGATACAGGCTTTCTTTAGCAGCAACAAAAAATAAAGAGTAACAGTGTTATAACGTTAAGCAGCGTACTTACTTATCCATATCATTCCGTTCTTACTTTCGTATTTATCCAGGTAGCCTTTTTCATATATACCCTTAAGCGTCTTTGTCGCCTCTGTCATAGAAACTTTGCACAGGAATGCAAATTCTTTGGTAGTCATGGTAGGAAACTCGCTGAACAGGTGCTGAGGGTCGGGATCTATTTCGTGCTTTTGGGCTGTTGGTATTAGTTTGTGTATGATCTCTTCAAAACGCTCATAAGGCTGAAAGCCCTTGAGCGAGAATTTCTTATCAGAGCAGTTGGAAAAGAATAAGGTAGGGAAACCCGTCACGCCAAGTTCGTGGGCCAGCTCCAGGTCTTCTTTAAATAAGTCCCTTGCATGGCCTTCAAAATCGCGCAAAAGCCTTGCCGCGTCAAGCCCCGAATCCAGCGCCGCGCGCTCCAGGTATCCCCAGCGGATGATATTCTTTTTCTCCAGGAATACCATTTCTTTGATGCGCCTTAAGAATACCAGCGCTTTCTCTTCATCCTGCATCTGCGCTGCCTTAAAAGCAACAGACGGCGGATATGAGGAAGATAATGGGTCTTCTATCCACACGTCTCCATCCATAGGCATTTCATGCAGTGCGCATACCTCTTCCCAGTGTTCTGCCGCATCCAGTGGCTTGCCTATTCTGCCCTTCGGATATTCTTCCCACGATGGCAGCAACCCACCCATATGATATTCTACATTCACATAGTCATCATACTCCAGCTTCAGCTTTCTTAACAGCGGTTGTAGTATCCAGCAGGTAGAGCAGATAGGATCTGTGAAATACATGATCTGTATCAGCTTATCCTTACCATTTACCGCCGGTTCTTTTTTAGGCGTTATCAGCGGCACCGGTATGTCATCATCATTATAGTCGAGCGGGTTAAGAAATATCTTCTTAAGCTCGCGGCCCAGGTAGATGTGCTTCGACACATCTTCCGATCTTATCTGGTATAGCCTTTTAAAAGCATTCTCATAATTAATGGAGCTCTCTGCTATCAGGTTAAGCGACTTGGTACTAAGCTCAGACAGCTTTTCCAGCTTTATTTCATACAGCTTCCTGAATGCCTTTTCATAGTCTACCGAATTGCCCAGGCATTGGGCCAGCGTTTTCGCATCCACAATAGCATTAGTTGTTCCGGCGCTGGTAAACGGTAGCGCCAGGTGTGCTGCATCGCCTATCAGCACCACGTTCTCTTTATGAAATGTTGGCAGCAGGTCAAAGTCGCGCGTGTTCCATATATAGCTCGAAGAGAAATCGTTCGACTCCAGTATGTTAGCTACTATCGGCGGGAAATGCTTTAGCAGTTCCATGCAAAACGACTTCAACTCTTCGGGGCTGCTGTCAGATACATCGGCAAGAGAAGAGTCGTACTGCATAAACCATACATACTCATTGTATGCAGTAGGTATCAGCCCAAACGCAAGCCCATTGGTCTTGTTTTGGAATTTGGTAAATACGCTGGGGCTGTTTTTAGATTCCTTCTTATTTTTATATACTATGCCTACAATTTCTTTAACGGTAATAGGTGTGAAATTCACCTTTCCAAATACAAGATCCCTCACTTTAGAATTACTGCCATCAGCGCCTACAAATATATCGCCATACTCCACGTCTCCATTTATAAATGCTGCGGCTACTATTTTGTCGTTCTCATAAACAAAGTGGGAAAATGTTCTGCCTTCTATTATTTTTTCGTTCGGGAAGATGGAGTAAAGAAAACGAATGAGGTCTACTCGTTTTATACATTGCCATGAATCCAGCTTTATATGCTTTATTTTCTCGCCATCGGGCCTGCGCAGGCAAAATTCATCTACTTTCTTACCGGGAAGCGTTATCGCATTGTTATCAGTTAACTCATTTAAAATAGACAACCCATCGTTGTGCATAAGGAAGGCATGTCCGTGCCCCGGCATACCTTTTGACCGCTCATTTACTACTACATCAATATTTCTTTTCAGCAAAAAGATCCCTAATGTCAAGCCTGCTACCCCTCCGCCAACTATTACAACTTTCATTTCAAATGTTTTTATCTGTGCTTACCTTTCCTATATCCTTATTACAACAGTAAATGATATGTTAAAATTAAACTTAAAAATCATTTTTTCATAGTAAATAATAGGTTAAATTTTAAAATTGTGGAAATGTGAATAAAATCAATTGCTTATTTAATTATTCAGGCTCATGGTTTTCTTTATTCGGTATAGCGCTTCTTCTAAAATTTCTTGTGAGGTGGCAAAACTAATACGAAAATACCCCTCTGATCCCGCACCAAACCATTCTTTCAGCCCTGGCACTATAGCTACCTTGGCATCCTTCATTAATATCTCATGAATTTCAGTGCTCGTTCTGTTTGTTCCTGTAATATTAATGAACGCTACATAACAACCATCAGGTGCAATGCAATTGAAACCCGGAATTGAATTCAGTTCCCGCACACACAAATCTCTCATGTCTTTCAGATGCGCCAAAAAATCGCTGAGCCAAACTTCACACTTATCTAGGGCGGCCGCGGCGGCTATTTGAGAGATCACATTTGCACCATGTATGGTGGAATCGTGAAGGAACGCTTCGCGCAAACGGTTATAATGATCTTTATTAGACGCCATAATAGCGCCGATGCGTAGCCCGGCTAAACCATACGATTTACTAAAGCCGGTAACCGTTACTGTCCGGTTCCTGATCTCTTCGTTTAAAGAAGCTATACTTGTAAAAACGGCAGGTGTATACACAATATCGCTCCATATCTCATCAGATAAGATGATAAAATTGTACTTACTCGCCAGTTGGCCAAAACGCATCAGCTCTTCCCTGGTAAAAACCTTACCTGTAGGGTTAAGAGGGTTACACAAACACAGCAGCCTTGTTTTTTTGGTAATAAGGCTTTCCAACTTTTCAAAATCAACTGCTGCGGGGCCCGGGGGTATCTGGAACGGAATGGCATTACCACCCACAGCTTCAACCGAAAAACGAAACAGGAAATCTACCGGGTCAAATATTATAGCGTCGTCGCCGGCAGATAGAAATGCTTTGCAAGTCAGGTAAATGCCAAATGCGGCGCTGTCTACAGGAAATATAAGCTCGGCAGATGCCGGAATAGAACGTTTGTTCCGAAAGTACCTGGCCATGCTTTCATTAAACTCAGGCAGGCCCGATGGGGGGCAGTAGCACAGGTATCGCTGCTGTGCAAACTCACAGATAGCAGCTGCAATTTCAGGCGCACTGGGAAAATCAGGATCAGCAGCCGTTAGTGGAATAACCCCTTCTGGCACGGTGGCCCATCTTAAATTATACGCTCTTTTCTTAAGAATATCCAGGTTAATAGAACTATGATCAAACATATATAAACAGATTGGGGGAGCTCTGTAGCAATCAAAAGGCAGCCTGGTATTGTATGGAATTATTCTTTGCTCTCCGGTTCGTTCTCACTGGTAAGTATTTCCCTGATCTTATCTTTCTTCAGTGGCTTGATGATAAAATCGTTCACCGCCGCTATATTATTTGCCCGCTCTATGTCGTGCGGAGATATAGATGAGGAGAATATATACAATTCTACTTTTTTACCAAATGTTGGCTGTATCAGGATGTACTCTTTAAGAAACTCCCATCCATCCATTATCGGCATGCTCAGATCAAGGAAAATTATATCGGGTAGCAGCTCAGCATTACTGGCAATCTCCCTTATGTATTCAATTGCTGCCTGGCCATCACCAAATTCTTTGATGTGGGCCACAATATCCGTCTCCTGGATGCTTTTTTTAGTTAAAAAAACAAACAATTTATCATCATCTATGAGAAAAATATTTTTTTCCGGCGTCATCTATCCTGGTTTTTAAATTCAACATAAAATGTAGAGCCTTCGTCGGGGGTGCTGTCCACCCATATATTCCCGTTCATTGCTTCCACCTGCGTTTTCGTCATAAACAAACCGAATCCCTTTGCGTCAGGATGGCGGTGAAATACTTTTCCTATCTTAAAGAAGTTTTCTTTATGCTTTTCAAGATCAATACCTAAACCATTGTCTTTCACCGATAAAATGATTGTGTCATTTATTCTCTCAGTTTTCAGCTCAATATGCGGTGTCCTTTTAGGTGATTGATATTTAAGAGTGTTGCTCACCAAGTTGTGAAAAATACTAAATAAATATTTCGATGGGCAATAAATTTTAGGTGCTAACGAAAAATCTGCCTCGATCACTGCTTTTGAATTGCTTATTTCGGTCTTTAACCCTTCAATTGTTCTTTGCAGGCAATCAGCCAGTAACATGTTCTCGTATTTTATTTCCAAGTCTTGCTTTATCTGTATAGATTCCACCAGCTCGTTAAAGGTGGTATTCAGGTGATCTATTACAGGCTCTAATTTTGAGATCAGTAACTTCTGTTCTTCCTCATCTTTGCTCTCTTCTATAAACTTCACCAGCATCCCCATATTTACAAGAGGGGCTCTTAGATTATGCGATACAATGTTACAGAAGTCTATCAGCTGCACGTTTTGTGCAGAAACCTGCTTCATTATTGCAGTTTGCTTCTCCTCCATTATTTTACGGTCAGTGATATCAATACCGAAACCAATGACCATTGTCAACTCTCCTCTATCGTCGTGTACAGGGAATAATCTCCTTAAGTGCGTAATAGGGTTCCCCTCCGCATCCCTTATCGTATCTTCCCACCGTATTTCTTTTCCTGCTTTTTTTACTTCAAGAAACTGGTCTCTGCGTTTTTGCGCTATCGAGCGGTCTCTTTTCCGGTATTCGCAATATTGGAAATCGTCTTTACCCACAATATATTTCCGGAACTCCTCGTCTTTAATAGCTCCGGGGTTTACAAACAAGTAAGTATGATTTGGGTCAAAAACGGCAATATCGGTAGGAAGGCTATTGAGAATGCTCTCGTAAAATTCCTTTTGTTTGTCCAGCTTATTAGTGGCTAATTTCCGGTCGGTAATGTCACTTATGAAATTAATAAAGAACCGGTTTCCGTTAATGACTGTTGGCGAAACGCCCAGCGCTATATCAAATTCAGTATTGTCTTTTCGAAGCGCGGTTATTTCTATAGTTTTATTTATTATGGGCTCATCCGGGTGCTCGTATCTTTTCATCCTTTTCAGGTGAGCCACACGGTGCCTTTCGGGTACAATAGTTTCATGCACATATTTGCCAATAGCCTCCTTTGCCTTCCACCCGAATATAGTTTCAGCTTTGGGGTTCCATTGTACGATCACACCCTTATCATCCATCATTATTACCGCATCTATGGCATTAACAAAAATGGTGTTCATTTGCTCCTCGCTATTGCGCGATGCCTCATCTGCTTTTTCCAGGTCAGCTACCTGTAACTGCAAATTCAGCAATGCTTCAGCTTGCTTGCCCAGCATCTTCAGACCAGATAATTGCTGGTGAGACAGATCGCGCGGTTTATTATCTGCAACAAATAAATGGCCAACAGCGTACCTGTCTTTATCTATTAAAGGTATGCCTGCAAAAAAGCGGATGTTGGGATAGCCTGTAACCAGCGGATTATCAAAAATGAATTTATTGCTGAATGTATCTTCTATGATCAGTATATCGTCTTCTTTTGTAAGATCATTTACATAAAAAGCATCATCCAGCGAGATTTCAGTAAGGTTGACCCCTGATTTCGCCTTGAATAAAGACCTGGTATTATCTGTAAAGGAAATAACTGAGATCGAGGTATTACATATTTGCGCAGCTAATAACGCTATATTATTAAACTCCAAATCAGGCAGCATATCAAATACATGCAAATGGTATGGGGCCGCAATTTGGTCGGGTTCACTCTTGGGGCTCGAGCTCACTTTCATTTGGTTGTAAATTGAATTAGCTTATAGTTCGCTGGACAAATTTAGTTTTTTTTATGCCAGACCGCCGTTATTAAACTAATGCGCAATATAAAATTGTACATTAATCCTATAGCAGTTAGCAAAAGTAATATTTCTAGCTCATCTTATCTCAAGATCTGCTAACATATTGATAACAAGATACGTACTTTTATGAAATACGCAAAAATCTTTTATCTATATTACTATATACGTCAAAAAATGATGAATGGACTTTTAACCGGTAAACTAAATGTTACATATAAAAAGCGGCTAAATAGCCGCTTCTTATTTCTATAAAGTAAGCATTATTGTTAAATATCGATCTTAGCATACTTGGCGTGTGTTTCTATAAACTGGCGGCGGGGTGGTACCTCGTCTCCCATCAGCATAGAAAATATCTCATCGGCATAGGTCATGCTTTCTATGGTCACGCGCTTCAGTGTCCTTGTTGCAGGGTTCATGGTAGTGTCCCATAATTGCTCTGCATTCATTTCTCCAAGGCCTTTGTATCGCTGTATGTTCACCGAGTCTTCTTTGCCGTTAGCTAGTTTAGCTACCGCTGCCAGCCTGTTCTCTTCTGTCCAGGCATACAGTTGTTCTTTTCCTCTCTTTACAAGATACAGAGGTGGCTGGGCAAGATATACATACCCTTGCAGCACCAGTTCCTTCATATAGCGATAAAAGAAAGTAAGTATAAGTGTAGCAATGTGCGACCCATCCACGTCGGCATCCGTCATTATGATCACTTTATGATAGCGGAGTTTGGTAGTGTTCAGCGCTTTAGGATCGTCTGGTGTACCTACGCTTACGCCCAGGGCCGTAAACATATTTTTTATTTCCTCGTTCTCATATATTTTATACTCCTGGGCTTTTTCTACGTTCAGTATCTTTCCTCTAAGTGGCAATATAGCCTGGTAGCTACGGTCGCGCCCCTGCTTGGCCGTTCCACCCGCCGAATCCCCTTCCACCAGGTATAGCTCACATTTTTCGGGGTCTCTTTCAGAGCAGTCGGCAAGTTTGCCAGGCATACCGCCACCGGTAAGCACACTTTTACGCTGCACCATCTCGCGTGCTTTGCGCGCTGCGGCTCGCGCCTGTGCTGCCAGTATTACCTTGTCGATGATCATCTTGGCATCTTTCGGATGCTCCTCAAGAAATGCGTCCAGTACGCGGCTCACGCATACGTCTACCACACCCATTACATCGTTGTTCCCTAGCTTGGTCTTGGTCTGGCCTTCAAACTGCGGCTCCGGAACCTTAACTGATATTATAGCGCTCAACCCTTCGCGGAAGTCATCACCTGTGATCTCCACTTTGGCCTTTTCAAACAATTTATTCTTATCACCATAAGATTTGAACACGCGGGTTATTGCTCTTCTAAAACCAGCTACGTGTGTGCCGCCCTCTATAGTGTTGATATTGTTTACATAAGAAAAGATGTGCTCATTGTAAGAACTGTTGTAAGACAGCGCTACATCAACGGCTACATTGGTTTCCTTATCATGCGCCTCTACAAATATTGGCTGAGATAACAAAGGGTCGCGTTTTGCTGTGCGGTCCAGCATCTGTACAAACTCTACAATGCCACCTTCGCTATAAAATGTCTCTGTCGGTAATTGTCCGTCATCGTTTTTCTCGCGCACATCGGTCATAATGATCCGGATGCCTTTATTCAGGTAGCTAAGCTCACGCAGGCGTCCGGCAAGTATATCGCGGTTATAGACCGTATCTTTAAAGATCGTAGGATCCGGCTTAAAATGCTGCAATGTGCCTCTTTTATCCGTCTCGCCTATTTCCCGAACTGGGTATTGGGGAATTCCTTTATTATATTCCTGCTCAAATATTTTTCCTTCGCGGTATACGGTTGTATGCAGGTGCTCGCTCAGTGCATTTACACAGCTTACACCCACTCCATGCAATCCGCCCGATACTTTATAGCTGTCCTTATCAAACTTGCCACCGGCATGCAGCACCGTCATTACTACTTCCAGTGCAGAGCGGCCTTCTTTTGTATTGATACCTGTAGGTATACCACGCCCATCATCCTGTACGGAAATGGAGTTATCCTCGTGGATGGTTACCAGTATGTTTTTACAGTAACCGGCAAGCGCCTCATCTATAGAGTTGTCCACTACTTCATACACCAGGTGGTGCAGGCCCTTAATGCCCGTATCCCCTATGTACATCGAAGGCCGTTTACGCACGGCTTCAAGGCCTTCTAATACTTGTATACTATCCGCACCATATTCGGCGGTGGCGGGTACTTGTAAAACTTCGTTTTCTGTGTCCATATTATTCAAAAACCAGTCTATTTATTTCTTAGAGGAATAATCAATACACCCTACTTTGATGCATGACTAAAATCTATTAATTAATAAGAATTTCTAATCTTACAAAGTTAACAAAAATATACCTTTAAAACAATAAAAAACGCCTATTTGCCGCCCATTTTAGCCCTTAAAATGATTATTTGTGGATAAATAATGCTTTTATTAACAAAAACCTTCCGAAAGCCCAGAGAACAGCCAGAAAAACCCATAGGATAGCTATAATTTCTGGCAGGTATATGGCACTTTATAACAAAAAGTAGTTATCCGGTTAAAACATGCGCGCATAAAATATCAAAATCCAAAGCCTATTCCCAACTCGCCAAACTCGGCCGATGTCTTGTGCGTTTTTAGAAAGGCAGATAAAAAGAACTCTTTGACTGGGCCATGCTCTCTTTGCACTATATAGTAATGGCCACCTACTTTTTCGTAATAAGGATCGGTTGTCAGGTAAGCCTGTTTCAGGTAAACGCCTACTTGCAATACTATGCCTATCCTCCCCAGTAAAAACTCATTACCAAAGAACACTGCGCTTTTATAAGAGCTTTGAGCTTCTTTGCCTGCCTCCAGCCCATTGTTCCGCAAATAAGCATAGATATTATCGTGGTAGGAGTAGTCAATGCCGGCAAAAGCTTTATTCTTACTCAGCCACCGCTTGCTCATAAAACCCGAAGCAATATATACAGGGTATAACGGCCCTGATGGGGTATTGCCCGATACATAGGCCATGCTCAGCCTCACCTGTGCCAGCCAGCGGTTTTTAAGCCGAGTTAGCTTCCGCTCTATACGTGGCGGCCTCGAAGTGACTGGAAAATACCGGAAACCTATATGGCCGCCATACATATTAATGCCAAGGTTCGGTTTATGAAAAGAAGCATCAGAGATATGGGTAAACTGCCCCCCCACCTGCACATCCCAATGTTTATTTACATGATACCGCAGATTTGTCATAAACTGTGCATAGTCATTAATATGGCTGCCGATAGCCACATTTATCGTATCAATGGGGGCTATCCTTCTGTAATCTTTCGTCACATAGCCTATACCATCGCCTATGCGTAATGTCCATTCCAGGCGTTTACCACTGATCAATGGTAATGTAATATTGGGGTATAAGCTTGCACACTGCCCATACACTGCATCCATTCCGTAATTAATATAAGTAACGCCAATACCTACAGTAGGATACTTACGGCGCTGCTCCCATGCTTTTTTGCCATAGGCATGCAGCAGCAGGTTTACATCAAGCCCTGTTGATAATTTAGGGATAGGTAAAGTAAATTTAGCCTCATGCTTAAACACCTTCCCGGCAAAAGGGTTCACTTCTATCCCAAAACCCGACCAGGGTGTTACATAAGGCAGCGTTTCCTGTGCCCTGCATCCGTAAGATAGTACCAGGAACAGCAACAACAGCTTTAGCGATGTCCTCACAGTTAGATCACACAATGGATGGCAAAAGGTTAATATTATGCTTACCCGCTACTTTAATAAGTATAGGCATTACTATAGAGGCCCCCGGTATCAGCACAAACGGAACCACAATACCCACTATCTTCAGCGTATCTGCCAGTTGCAGCCTTAGCGCCTTTTCTTCATCTTCAGATATGGCGCCTGTGGCTACGTATTTCCTTATTATTACTGCGGTTTCTCTTGTATTTGCCTCCTCTTTATGCACACTTATTAGTAAGTGATGGGCTCCATCCTCAATATGCTGTATTATATTGGCGCTATTCATATCCCAAAGATAAAAATTAATAAGCAAGCTTGTTAGGAGCCTTTTGAAGGGGGTTTCACCATATTATGTACCTTTGCGCCATGCGGCGCATAGCATCGGTATTACTAAGGTCATTCCTCCAGGGCCTTCTTTTATTAAGCCCTATAGCTATTACAGCCTACGTGCTTTACACAGTATTTAATAGTGTCGATAACCTGGTGCCTTTTGTGCCCCGGGGGCTTGGCTTCGTTATCATCATTGTAGCGGTTACATTGATGGGCTACCTGGGCACTCGCTTCTTCATTGGTAAATGGCTGTTCGATTCCTTCTCCTATCTCCTGGAGCACACGCCCGGCGTTAAGTATATCTACTCTTCGGTTCGCGATGTCATGAAGTCCTTTGTAGGCGATAAAAAACGGTTTAATAAACCGGTTTGGGTTTGTGTTAGCAACAATCCCGAAATGTGGCGCATTGGCTTCATGACCCAGAAAGACATGAGCTATTTAGGCATGGAAAACAAAGTAGCGGTATACCTGCCACATGCCTATGCAATATCTGGCTGGGTGATCGTTACAGACAGCATAAACGTAAAACCCGTAAAGAAAATGACTCCCGGCGAAGCAATGAAATTCGCGGTGAGCGGCGGCGTTACTATTGTAGAAGAAAAAGAAACCGATGCAACGAAAGATCAACTTTAATGCCGGCCCCGCCAGGCTGCCCCTCGAAGTACTCGAAGAAGCCGCCAAGGCAGTACTGGAGTACAAAGATACAGGCATGTCTATCCTTGAGCTACCCCACAGGAGCAAGGAATTTTTAGATATTATCAATGAAAGTGAAGCGCTGGTAAAAGAGTTGTGCGGCCTCAGCGATGATTACGAAGTGCTCTGGCTGCAAGGTGGTGGCAGGTTGCAGTTTTGCATGATCCCTATGAATTTCCTATCAGACAGGGATGCTGCTGGTTATATAGATAGCGGCCATTGGTCGGAAGAGGCCTTGGAATATGCGGTGCATTACGGCGACGTGCAGATATTAGAGTCATCGAAAGAAACAAATTACGATCGCCTACCGGATTGGCCAACGGATATACCAGAGCAACTGGCCTACGTACATATTACTACCAACAATACCATCTTCGGAACGCAGTGGCACAATATACCGGGCACATCATCACCGCTGATAGCAGATATGAGCAGCGATATTTTTAGCCGCAGTCACGACTATAGCAAGTACTCGCTGTTTTATGCGGCTGTGCAAAAGAACCTGGGCACTCCAGGTACTGCATTAGTTGTTGTGCGCAAAGATATGTTTAAACGCAGGGCAAGGCTGGTACCGCCCATGCTCAATTATGGCGCACAGGCCGAGCAGCACTCTATACTCAATACCGCCAACGTATTTGGCGTATATACCTCGCTGCTCATGCTCCGCTGGATAAAAGCAAAAGGTATAAATGTAATAGAGCGGGAAAATGCACAAAAGGCAAAGCTGCTGTATGATGCAATAGATAGCAGCAAGCTATTTTTCCCTCATGTAAAAGTAAAAGAGCATAGGAGCCTGATGAATGTGTGCTTCACAGCAATAAACCCTGAAGTAGAAAAAGCATTCCACGCGCTTTGCGGTCAACATAGCATCACAGGCATTAAAGGCCACCGCTCCGTTGGTGGATTTCGGGCGTCACTGTATAATGCTGTATCTCTTACCGACGTGGAGTTTTTGGTAAGAGTAATGAAAGAATTTGAGGCAACAACTAAAGGTTAGATCACAAACAAATAAGCGATTTAGAAACCATCATATACTCAGTACAAACAGCTTTATGGCAAAGATCACACCATTCAAAGGCCTCAGGCCGGTAAAACGTTTAGCGGCCGAAGTAGCCACTTTACCTTACGACGTAGTAAGCGTGGCAGAGGCGCGCGAGTTCAGGAAAGACCCGTATAACTTCTACCATGTTACCCGCTCAGAAATAGACCTGCAGGAAAATGTAGACGTGCATAGCCAGCAGGTTTATGACAAAGCAAAGGAAAACCTGGATAACATGGTCACCGAAAAGATACTCTTCCAGGACAACGAACCATGTTACTACATCTACGAGCTGATAATGGATGGCCGTTCACAAACCGGCCTCATCTGCGGCTCGTCTATCGACGATTACAACCATGGCTTAGTAAAAAAACATGAGTTCACCCGCCCCGAAAAGGAGCTCGACCGTATCAATCATATCATTACCACCGGTGCGCAAACAGGTATCGTATTCCTCGCATACAACGATTGCGATAGCGTTCAAACCATCATTGATAACTGGAAGGCTACTCACGATCCCGAATACGACTTTACCGCACAAGATGGTATACGTCATATCTTTTGGGTCATAGACGATTACCCTAAAGTTGCGTCTATCACGCACAATTTTGCACAAGATGTGCCCTGCACCTACATAGCAGATGGCCACCACCGCGCCGCCTCAGCAGCCAAGGTGTGCAAAGAGATGCGCGACAACGGCTACTCTGTAGACGGCGAAGAATCATTCAACTATTTTGTTACCTGCATATTCCCTGCCAGCCAGTTGAAGATCATGGATTACAACCGTGTAGCCAGGGATCTTAACGACATGATACCGGAAGAATTCATACAGGCACTCGACAAAGAATTCGAGATATACAGGTTGGGTGATACCGCCTTCAAGCCGGCACAGCCGCATGAGTTCGGCATGTACTTAGATAAGTCATGGTATAGGCTGGTAGCAAAGCCAGGCACCTTCGCAAACGACCCTATAGGCGTGCTTGATGTTACTATTTTGCAGCAAAATGTGCTGGATAAACTATTGAACATTAAAGACCCCCGTGTAGATAAGCGCATAGATTTTGTAGGCGGCATACGCGGTATGGAAGCATTGCAAAAGCGGGTAGATAGTAAAGACGCCGCGGTGGCATTTTCGCTGTACCCGGTATCTATACAGCAGCTATTTACCATAGCAGACAGCGGCAGTGTAATGCCACCAAAAAGCACGTGGTTCGAGCCAAAGCTAAGGGACGGGCTGGTAGTGTATATGATATAGCCCTAACATATTAGTGAATTTAAATGCTGATTGTTCTATGACAATCCATATTTTTAATACTAACTACCTTTGCACCTGTGCCAACCGAAACTGTAAAAGCTAAAAAGTCGCGGCAATCGCCTGTAGAGCGCTTTATAGGAAGCGAGGGCCGTGTTGTGAACAGAAAGCAGCAGCTCATCAATAACTATATACAGGCAGAGTGGCTGGAAGTTAGCCTGCCCGATGATAATCGTCCTGAAGACGCTGGCATGTTATACCTCTACCCTATCGACGATAACAAGTTTTCTATGCAGCTATGTTTTCTGCAATACGAAAACGGCCCGGCAACGGATGCCACCATAGTCGCTCTGCAATTTCAGCCTTCATTTTTCGATCAATACCCACCTGAAGCGCTTATGGCTAATCAGCCATTCCGTTTCGACCAGACTACCGAGCAGCAGTTTTCCGTTTGTTCGCAAATACGCACTTTACTTACCCAGTTGCAGCAGGGCGCTTCGCTACCTGCATTTATCAGGTCGCTGCAGCATAGCGAGGCTGCCACACATATACTTCGCCGCGCGCTGGAGTGTATTACGGTGCCATTCACAGCCTGCCAGGTACCGGCCTGCCGCTTTCTTGCCTATGAAAGCGAACGGGAAAAAATTAAGGACGCCCGGCAAATACTCGACGGCAGCATAGATCAGTTGCTAACCATCCGCGATCTTGCCCGTATGGTGGCCATGAACGAGTGCTACCTCAAAAAAGGGTTTAAAGCGCTTGTAGGGAAAACGATCCACGAGTACCAGCAGGAGCTCCGCATCACCAAGGCTAAGGAACTGCTGCAAGAGCAGGGCCGCTCGGTTACAGAAGTTGCCAACACCTTGGGCTACAGCAGCATATCTCACTTTAGTACGGCATTTAAGCGTGTCACCGGCATGAAACCCTGCGAATTATTGGCGTAAAAAGCCAGGGCATATTCAAAAAAATATTTGGCCGGTATATCAAGGTTTTTCACTAATATTGTATAGAGTGTGTGAATGTTTTATTAAATACTGCGGTATATATTAATAAAAGGGTGTTTTCAAGCATTTTTTAATCAAAAAGTAAATTTTGGCTTAGTTTTTGCGGTAGTATAAACTAATACAAAAGAGGGCTTGTGAGTATGTTATGAATAATACTTTAAAAAAATTATTGCTATCGATTAGTTGTACACTATTGTTTTTTACGGGTCAGGCTCAGAATAGCCGTTCACCATTGGAAGATATGGTTAACGCTATTAAGAATGATCGCGTATTAGACATGGTGAAGTATTTTGACAACTTCGTACCAATTACGCTTAATAATAACCAGGCTATATACAGTCGTAACCAGGCCGAAGTGGTATTGCACGATTTCTTCGAAAAGAACACCCCGCGCGATTTCAATACCATGGAGAACGGCTCACCCGATAATAATTCCAAATTCATGATTGGCACCTTCGATTCCCAGAATGCCAAATTCAACGTTTACGTCCTTATGAAGATGAAAGACGGCAACTACATCATCCAGGATCTTCGGATAAATAAAGAATAGGTCATTCCCCCTTCAAATTTGTCAAATCAATCGTATTTTGATAGGAATTCTGTTGAAATAAGTAGATCGGTTACTTTGTTCGGCGTTTGAAAGTTGGCATTAAGTTAATCCATCACATTGCCGTCACATGTCATTACTCCGTTAGGAGTAACCGCTTTGTAGAAAATAATGCCTTTATTACCATACGCACCCCTTAGCGGGTGCGCCCCATTCACGCTAGGTATGATTCTATGTTTTAACCGGTACGCCAGCGCGCATACAACAGGCTATCCGCCCCTTTGTATGCGCCCATTATGCCTATGCGGCTGATCAATGCCTTACTTCAAGCCTCCCACCGTTCTCCCTTTCGGATACTTTATAGTATACCCAAAGCCCACCTTTTTAGCCTCATTGGCGTTTACGTTCAGTGTCCACTTCATGGCGCCGGTTGTCTCATTATAGTCAGCGCCGCCGGTGTCCTTATCCTCTATCTGTATATCCTTATCATTACTCACCGGTTGCTGGTCTTCAAGCAGCAGGTTTATATTCTCCTTGCGGGTATTGCGCACAGTAATGGTATAGGCAAATGTTTCCCGCACATTAGTGCCTATCGTCTTCACACTCCGCAGCTTGGTATCTCGTTCGCGCTTCACTATTATCTTCTTATCCCTGCCCAGCGATATATCCATTGTGTCCTTTACATTGCGTACGTCTATATATCCCTGCCCTACATAGGTTCCCTCATAAAAAATATTGCTTTGTCCCGGCAACAGGTTCAGGTCTTCCCAGTTTGTGATGTGCGCCTGCAGAAAAGCGTCTTTATCCAGCTTTGGCACCGCATAGTAAGCGTAGGTAGCAGGCAGGGCATATTCTTTTATGGCTACAAGGTGTTGTTGCCCATCGCTGGGTATGCTATAAGGCAACTCTATGTCGAACGATGTATTGATACCCGCATTGTCTACAGATACATATTGATTAATAGATGACTCCGCACTCTTTTGAAAAGTACCACCTCTAAAAGGCTGCATATCTTCAGCAGACTGGCTGACCAATGGCTTTCTGTAAGCCATTACAACAGGGCCAGGCGCATTGGCAGGCACATAAAATGCCAGGTACCACGGATTGATAACCGGCGACTGCCCACCCTCATTAGGGTTGCCGGTAGATAACGTAAGGCGCACATTATTCCACTTCACACCTGTATTCTGGTATATGTTGGCCTTATAATAGAGTTTTGCCGGGCTATGCACGTCAGCTACGCGTATATCGTATGTGGGTGTCCATCCTGCAGTGGGCACTACGTAGTCTATCACTACTTCGCTGGCAGTGGCTTCCTGTGCATAAAACTTCACCAATATCTGGCCACCCGGCTGGTAGCCCCTCCTCTGTTCTTCTTCTAGTTGCTTGGTCAGTTTTACTATGCGCTCATCCATCTTTTTTTGCAAAGTTTCCTGCTTGCTTTTCTGGTTTAGTATACCCTCCATTTTGCTGTTGATCAGGTCCAGCATTTTCATCAGCTCCGCTGTCGACAGGCCATTGGCATTGCCACTCACCTTCCTGTTTTCCTGCAGTATCGCTATTTGTTCATTCAGCACGGTTATCCTATTACTTATCTGCTGGCGTGTTTCTGTCAGCAGCTCTGCACTGTCTTTTAATTCTTTAAACTTAGGAGATACTACCTCCGTAGCCAGGTAGTTATTTTGAAAGGTAGCTGCCTCTACTACCACGCCATTGCCCACGCTTACAGAAATACTTTGCGCATTTACATCCCCTGCCACATTTGAGAACAGCACTTCGTTCTCGCCTTTTTGCAGGTTCACTTTGGCACGGCTCGTCAGCTCTGCCCCGCTCAGGAACACGGTTGCCTCGTCTATATTCAGTTTCTGTTGCACCTGGGCGTCAAGGCTGTTTGCAAATAAAGATGCCAGGAAGAAAAGGTGTAATCGCTTCATACGTTGTGTGTTTTTAGAAGAAGAGATAGAAAGGTAGAATTTCCACAACTGCTACCATCACTACCTAAAAGGATTAACAATATTTTGTATCTTTTAAGATGCGTAAACCTATGATCATACGTTTTATACCAGGGCTTATGGAATTTGTACAATACTGCATCTTTATCAATAACAATTTACCAAAGTGATTTATTATAAATTTGCACACAAATGACTTACGACACAAACCAGGAAAGAAGGCGGTCACAAAGCTATTTCCGTACCAGCATGGATATTGGCATGGGTATATTTTACACCGTAATAGGCTGCCTCATCGTTTATGCAAAAACATTTGGTACCATGGCTATCCCGCCGGTAATAGCTTATGCATTGGGTGGAATGATGGTAGTAGGCGGGCTTTTCCGACTATATAGAGGATTGAAAGTAGTACTGCCGGGCAGGAAAAAACACGATTAAAACGAGCTATAATATTTACGATTGTAAACCTACGCCTGTTAAATTATTGTTACAACAGATATAATTCTCCTTTATTTTTTGAATTAATGAGTAAAATTGCGCCTCAATGCAGTTACTAAAAAACATTCTTTTCTTAATATTATTCAGTTTCATACTTTCATCTTGCGGTGATGATACACCAAAACATGAAGACACACTAAGCAAAGGAGTGATAGACATCTCTGTCGATGAATCGTACCAGCCCATCATCGACGAAGTGCTGAAAGTCTTTGATAGCAGCTACCCCGACGCAAAGATCAATATCCATTACAAGCCTGAAGCAGAGTGTTTTAAAGACTACTTCGATAACAAGGCACGTATCATATTAGTAACGCGCCAGTTGACCAAAGCAGAAAAAGATCTTTGCGATCAGAAGAAGATCTGGCCATCATCTATGTCTGTTGCCAGGGATGGCATAGCGGTCATCGTCAATAAAGAGTCTACCGACTCCATCATGGATATGAATGCGCTGAAAGGAATACTCACGGGCATCTACAAAAAGAAGTACACCGTTGTATTCGACAACCAGGCTTCGGGTATGCTGCGCTACGTAACAGATACCTTGCTGAAGGGCGCTAAGTTTGGCAGCAATGTATATGCTGCCAAAGGCAACAACGACGTTATAGATTATGTATCTAAAAACCCGGAGGCAATTGGCTTTGTGGGCATGAGTTATGTGTATGCAAATGAAGATACTTCTGCCGCAGGCACATTTATTAATAACGTTAAAGTTGTAGCTATGCAAAACGATACTGACAGGCAGTTTTATAAGCCCTACCAGGCTTATGTAGCGCTGAAGTCGTACCCGCTTAGCCGCAACCTGTACTATATCAATAGCGAAAGTTACCATGGCCTTGGCACTGGTTTTGCTAACTTTTTGGTAAGCCAGCACGGACAGCTGATCTTTTTGCATGCGCACCTATTTCCGCTGCAATCGAGCCTGGTGATCCGCGAGGCTAAAGTGAATAACTAAACTTTGTAACAATAATTTTACCACGTACTATGTCGTACAATATGAAAAAGGGAATAACAATGATCGCTGCCCTGGTGCTCACCATCAGCGCAACCGCACAGCAAACTGTGGCCGACGGTATTAAAATGTATAACTACAAAAAATACCAAAGCGCCGAACGCATACTGGAGCCACTGGCAGCAGGCAATGTACAGGCCAACTATTACCTGGGCCTCGCATATCTGGAAACAGGTGATGCAGCCAAGGCCAATGCCACATTCACAAAATTTCCGGAAGACCCGGCAAACATATCGGGCACTGCAAGGGTGGCCTTTGCTAATAAAGATGTAGCAAAGGGCACGCAGATAGCTAAAGACCTCGCTGCAAAAACCAAAAAGAAAGAATGGGTGCCTGAAAAGTTTGCCGCAGATGCCATCGCTTACAGCGAAGGTGGCGACTATCACCAGGCAATAGTATGGTACACTGATGTGCTTACTAAAACAGATGATGCCGACGTGCACATAGGTATAGGCGATGCCTACCGCAAAGTAGCCGGCGGTGGTGGCGATGCTATGAACAACTATGAGCATGTAACCGAGAAAGACGCTAAAAACTCGCTCGGCTTTACCCGCATTGGCGACCTGTGGTACGAAGCGCATAACTACCAGAGCGCACTCGATAACTATGCAAAAGCAAAAGACGCAGACAATACAAATCCCCTCCCCTACAAGTCCCTTGCTGATGCTTATGCCCGTTCGGGCAATTTTCCAAAGTCCCTGGAAAATATGAAAACGTACATGCAGCTATCTGACAATACGCTTACCGATAAGATTTACTATGCCGGCATTCAGTACGAAGCCCAGAGCTTTTGTGACGCCGCAAAATATGCCGGCGACATGCTTAATAATAGCGGTAGCCAATTGACAAAAGACCAAATAATAGAGCTCACCGGTATCGAAGGATATTCCGAGGCAAGTTGCGGCGACTCTGTAAAAGCGCTTAAAGACCTGCGTACTTATTTCCAGATGCAGAACCCATCTAAGATCAAACCAGGAGACTACATACAAATGGGTAAGCTGTTCCTGAAATTAGACCAGCTCGACTCTGCCGGCTATTACTACAACAAGGGAATAGCAGGTGATACCGCACAGAACAAAACAGACATCTATCGCCAGGTAGCAGAGGGTTTCAGGCTTAAAAAAGAATGGTGCAAATCTGCAGAGTGGTATAACAATATGGTTAAAGCTAACCCTAACACACAACCGCTCGATTACTTCTACCGTGGCTACACCTACTATTATTGCAGGACTTATGATGCAGCATTAAGCTCATTTAAAGAATTCGAGACCAAGTACCCCGATCAGCCATCTGCCAGCTACTGGGTAGCAAAATCTCAGGCAGCAATAGACTCTGATGCCACCAACGGTACAGCAAACGATGCCTTTATAAAATGGCTGGGCGTAGTAGGGCCAGATTATTATAAAGCAGGTGGCGCTAAGAAGTCTGACCAGAAGACAGCTTATGAATACCTGCTCGCAGTAGCCTTCAACAAAAAAGACAAAGAGAAACTGAAAGAGTATGAAGACAAGCTGCGCGAGATAGACCCTGACGACACCGTGCTGAAACAAATTGAAGATGCAGAAAAAAGCGGCAATGCCCCAAAGAAAGCAGCCCCTGCCAAAACTAAAAAATAAAGACCTCTGAAAGCTACCCTCACCGGTAGCTTTCTTGTTTTCTAAACAATTATTGAATAACCATTTTTGACTAATTTTATCAAAACAACGATCTCTCATTTACGTACCATCACCCTCTCCTTTGGAGGGGGACGGGGAGAGGCCATTTAAATTATGGAAACCACACTCGAAGAATTAAAATACCCCATCGGCAAATATCAAAGGCCGGAAACCCATACGCCTGAGCTAAGAAAGGACTGGATAGCTGTGCTGCAAGTGCTACCATCGTGGATGGATGCCTGTATAGAAAACCTGGACGAAGCCCAGCTACACACCCCGTACCGCGATGGCGGCTGGACGATTCAACAGGTGATACACCACGTAGCCGACAGCCACATGAACGCCTATGTGCGCCTGAAGCTCGCGCTCACCGAAGACAATCCCACCGTAAAGCCCTACGACGAAGCCGCATGGGCAGAGATGATAGATACTCAGGTAGTACCGGTAAATATATCCGTCACCATGCTGCACGCCATGCACCGCCGTATGGTGGCCCTGCTGCAACGCCTGGAACCGGAGCAGTGGGAGCGCACTTACTTTCACCCCGAGCATAACCGCAACGTCCCCATCTGGGACATGGTAGCCATGTATGCCTGGCACAGCAAACACCACACCGCCCACATCACCCGCCTCCGCGACCGCATGAACTGGCGATAGCCATCTCGCGCCACGCAACATCTCCCTCTCCTTTTCCGGAGAGGGCCGGGGAGAGGTCCCGCTCCCATTTTTCAAAAATTCTCCCTTACCTTTAAAATTAAATCCCCCCTTATGCAGCCTTACCTCTTATATTTTCATAGCATTATCCGGTACTTCATTTTGCTATTTGCGGTTGTTGTTGTTGTTCAAAGCCTGGTAGGCATGATGGGCAAAAAGAAGTTTGTAAAGAGTAACAAACAAGGTGCGCTGGTCTTACTTATTTTTTGCGACCTGCAGATTTTGCTGGGGTTATTCTTATACTTTTTAAAGGGCTGGGCCAGCGTGCTGGTAAGTGGCGCCGCCATGGCCAGCCCCTACAATCGTTTCTGGTCGGTAGAGCACGGCTTCGGTATGATGGTGGCTATCGTACTGGTACATATTGGCTATAGCGCCACAAAAAAGAATATGGACGACGACCGCAAATTCAAAAGGCTGTTCTGGTGTTCCTTTGTAGCGCTGGTAATATTTGTAGCTACTATTCCCTGGTCGGGCAAGCAGGTTGTCGGCCGCCCGAATATCCCTGTTTTGTCGTCCTAGTATGTCCTCATATACCTATGGCCCTAAAAATATAGCTGCCACATGCACTATGCCTCGTAGGGGCCACCGCTTTGTAGCGCCACAATACCAAACATATTCCTGTCCCGTAGGAACTAACCAATTCGCTAAAATGGAAATGCACGTTTATATCTTAAACACATTGGCGGACTTAAAAACGAAACACGGGAATTACGCCTCTCTGCGTGAAACTCTTCCCTAATACTCATGTTCAGGAAAATACTACAGCCCTTTTATACCGCATACGTCTTTATTACTTTCCTGGTAAGCATCCTTACTGCGTTCCCGTTTTTTGTGCTTATCAGCCTTGGCAATAACACCGCCGCGCGCAAGGCTATCTACACCATCATCAAAGTATGGACAAAGGGCTGGCTATGGGCCATAGGCATGCCGCTCAAAAAGCTGGGGCCACCGCCTGCACCCGGCAGGTATATCGTAGTAGCCAATCACATCTCCTACCTCGATCCCTTAGTGCTATTCCCCGCCATACCCGGCTACTTCCGTCCGCTGGGCAAAAAGGAAACATCAAAGATCCCCGTGGTAGGCTTTATATACAAGCAGGTAACCATAATGGTAGACCGCAGCAGCCTGCATAGCCGCGCCCGCAGCATGCGCCTGTTATGGAAGATATTGCGCAACGAGGGCAGCATAGTCATATTCCCCGAAGGCACCTTCAATGAAACCCCGGAACCACTAAAAGACTTTTACGATGGCGCCTTCCGCCTGGCTCTAAACACGCATGCACCTATACTGCCTATGATATTCCCCGATACCGTGCATAGGTGGCACTATAGCGCCTGGTGGAAGTTCTGGCCGGGGAGGAACCGGGTGGTATATATGCATCCCGTTGACACCACCGGGCTCACCATAAGCGACCTTCCTGCATTAAAGCAAAAGATCTACAGCCTCATGGAAGCAGAGCTGATAAAATACACAACAAGGGCCTAAAGTATAAAATAATTAAGATATGTAATTATTTAATGTAGTATCTTATAGCTCAGGTAAAAAATACCCGATAAAGAAAGCACTAAAACCAACCCTACAAAAACCAGGTTAAACAACCTTTCTCCCCGCATCTCAAATCAATATTTTCTTAAGTGACAAAATTCTTAGCTAAGTTACTGCTAAACAGCCCCTATTGAGGAAATAAAAGGCTTAAATTTTAATTAAAGTTGCGAAATTCACGATTTAATTATAAAAAATTCAGTGAAAGTCATATTTTTATCGCTGAACAATCTGTTTTTCTTAAATTGTTAACTTGAATAAAAGGTTCATATGCAAAAAGGAATTTTAAAAAGCTCTGCAAAATTGCTGGCAATGTTGCTCATTGCTGGTAGTTTTAATTCGTACGGACAGGATATCGTGAAGATAAGAAATCAGAATTATACTTCTTATTTTTCAAAAGCACAGCATATTCCGGTACTCGTAGTGTATTCGTTAACTCCCGATCTCTTCAACTGTTCAAGAGTAAAAGGAGAAGGCGGTATGAAGCTGGCCTCAGACCCACAATTGCCCGATGCAACCAACCTTACTGCCGACTATAACAACTCTCTTTTCGACAACGCCCAGATGATGGCGCCTGAAGAGAACACTTGCGATAAAGACGCCTTTATGGAGAGCTTTTACTTCACTAACGTAATGCCGATGCCAAAAGACCTGTACAAGGAAATGTGGGAAAAGCTGCACGAAAAAGAAGTAGTTAAAGCAAAGAAATTTAAGAAGGTAAAAGTATTCTCCGGCACCGTAGGCCGCAACTGGGTAATAGGCCGCGAAAACAACATTATAGTACCAGAATGGTGCTGGAAAGTCATCTACATACCTAGCACCGATGAATACCTGTGCTACCAGTTTCACAACATAGAGCCATACAACGCTAAAGACAACCTGGCAAACCATAAGGTAGACATCAACACAATAGAATCATTAGCAGGCGTGCACTTCGTAAACGGCGTTATCAGCGCACCATACGTAACCGCTACCCCGAATAACTAATACTTTAAAACATTTTATAAAGACTACGCGGTCCACGTGCTTCGGTACATGGACCGTTTTTTTTGCGTAGAGCCTGTGCGGCGTTCAACCCGCTTCGGGGTTGGTGTTTGGCTGCTCATTTTTACCCCCAGTTTCACTGGGGGCTATTCATATTAAAGTCCTTCGGACTTTCTGAGCGAAAGTAGGCGTTAACTTAAGTCGATTTAGGATGGAATCGGATCGTTGAAGGTATCTTTGATAATAATCTTGCCTTTTGCTAATCTTAATATCCGTTTAGTAGGCTTAGGCGCGTTTTTTTGCTTCAAAAGGGCAATAAAGTCCGCCACTTCCTTTTTTTGAGCGTCGGGAAGTGAGGATAATTCCTGGTATAATTGTGCATCAGTCACCCTACAAATCTACTAAAAATTGCAAGTAAACCAGTTGTTGTTTGCGTTTGGTGTGTGTTTAGTATCCACCTATTGCAAAAATGCTGATATCACCTGTATATTATGTGATCTTCAGGGTGGTCGTAGTATTCTGATGTGCTAAAGCGAGGCTTATCCAGAGCGGGTTTGGGGTCGTTTTTTGGGGAGGAGGAGGCCTTTTTTCCTGATCTTGCAGCTTCTGCTTTTTTCTTTGCGGCTTCCTTCTTTTCAGCTGCTTTTTTTGCTCTCAATAGCTGGCCTGTTCTTGCAATTGCTCCATCTATCTGCTCATCCCGGAGTTTTTGGCTTGCAGCATATTCTTCCGGGGTTTCGTTGGCATAGGGCAACCGTCTGATGATTAAGTCGTCCCCTTCTGGCTGGCCAGTTTTGCTGTCGCGGAGTATGGGTGATAGTTTAGAGATGAGGTTCATGCGAGCCTGTATGCGGAGCCGGCTACGGCTGATGGCTTCTTTGTTTTGTACCTGGCGGGACTTGCCATTCTTTACTATAGTCATGTAGTCGTTGGTGCTATCGTCAGCTATTTCGATGATCTCCTCTGCAAGGTGGTGCAACTGCATTATTTTGGCATCGGTATATTTTTGCAGAGATCATGACCGCGCTTGTAGACCCAACTGGTGACGGTGGAATAAGGTAGGCCCAGCTGCTTGCAGATGTGGCGCAGCCCGATGCTGGAGGTGGCGGTTGCCTCGCATATTTTGTCGCCGAGTTTTGGGGTGTAAATTGCCATAGGACTAAGATTTTCAGGATTAAAGGATAGATAGTATTTTTTTTAAATTATTTATTGAAGCAAAGGTCGGGAGGGGAAATTGGAGGGGAAACTTGTCTGAACCGGAATTTACTGAATTAAAGAATTTTCAGAAACTGTAATGAACCAAGGATCAGATTACCGCAAGTTTGGGGTATGGCGACGTAACTATAAAAATTATAGCTTTGTATTATCCATACTGATATGAAACTGTTAGCTGCATTTTTCTTATTTCCAATGGGTGCTTATGCACAGATAAGGATAGATAGCTATGGCGACTCGCTAAAGGGAAATGTAAAAAGTATGACCCAATACAGTGTGTCTACGAAAAGCAGCGGTGTAACTGGTTATGTGAAACCTGACACTACAAAATGCATTTACACCTGCGATGTAGCGAAAGGCACAGAACTTATCAGGTTTTACAATGAGCATGATAAAGAGACCTCGCATGAGGTGATACAATTTGACGGCAAAGGGCATGTGCTTGAACAGCGCTACTATACCGACCTTGACTCGCTCTACATGAAGTGCACTTATGCTTATGAAGTACATGGGTGGGAAACTAAAAATTGCAGGGTTAATTATCCGTTCCATGCCAGCTACCCGAAAGAAGAACAAGAAGTGAGTACTTCATTCAAAGACTCACTAGGCAGCTACACTACGTACACATACGACAACGTGGGCCACGTGACAGAACGCGTTGATCAATCATCAGTAGATGCCTATATAACCACAGATGAAATAATGGCTTATAAATATGATTTAAAGGGCAATAAAACAGAGGAATATGACCTGAATGTTAGGGCTTGCGGACAGGAAAACTATGTATTGTTTTATTTTGATGGCAGGGGATATACCAAAAAGACCTTGTTCAAATATGATAGCCGAGGCAGGGTTGCAGAACGGATGGAATATACGGAGCGAAAAAAGCCAAGCTCTTTCATGAACGACCAACAACGTGGCACCAGTATTGGAATGAAGCATCACTATACCTACAGCGGCGAGGATGATATAGCAGATAATGATACGATGATGCAGCTATACCGGGAAAGCGATAACTCTATAACAACCGGCAAACCAACTACGATCACCCCTTGGGTGGATAGAAACAAGGCGATCAAAGAGTATGACAAGCAGGGCAACGTGGTAAAGAAGATACAATACAACATGCTCGTTTATACACGAACGATAGCATATTTTTAGCGGCCACAGAAAATTTAAAATTCTCTAAATCCCAACTCAGACAGCCTTCACCTCGCGCAGCGCCAGCTTCTGCGCTGGGGTCAGGGGTTGCACCCACGAGTTATCGTAAGGCTTGAAGCAGGGAGCATTGATAACATCGGCGGCCGGTATTTTGCCATCCATATAGTTGGCCAGCAGCTTAAAGGCCTTCTTATTCTCCTGCTGCATTATCAGCAGGGCTGCATTGGCGCCGGCCCTTACGGCTATAGGCACACCGCCACCCAGCTCGGCCCAGTGGCCGCTGAGTATCAGATTCTTTACCGGTGTGCGGTAGTGGGCTATCTTGTTTTGCATGTTGGCCCTGCCGGGTTTTGCACCCATCATGGTGCCATCCTTATTGCCGGTGTACCTGTGGTGGGTAATGGGCGTAGCCACATCGTAGAAGAGTATGTGGCTGCGCAGGCCCGGGGCTACCAGCCGCTCTACCCGTGCTATCAGTATCTCTGCTACCTCGTTCTTAAGCTTGTGGTATGCCTCGTTGCGCACATAGTTGCCGTGCTCGTCCTTTTCCGTCAGCCAGTTATCCTTGTAGTGCATATACGCCGGCATATATATCACCAGTGTACCCTGCCCAGCAGGCGCCAGAGATTTATCCCTCAGCGATGGTGGCAGTATAGATAGCTCTGTCTTCTCAGGATCGCCGCTCTGGTGTTCGCTCCTTGGCACAAGCTCATTACACAGGTTTATGGCCTCCTCGTTAAAGCCCAGGTCTTCCGTAGGGCAGTCCAGCGCTATAGACAAGGTAAAGGAAGAGCTATAGACCTCAGCATTCCGCAGCTTGGCTTTAAACTTAGCAGGTATGGCGCTGGCCGGCAGCATCTTTTCATACACGGTCTCTACGTCGCAGGCGGGTACCACATACTTGCTGTGTACCTCGTATTCTTCGCCACGGTGCTCAAACTTCACACCCTTTGCGGTATTACCGTCTACCAGTATCTGCTTTACCTTGCACTTATAAAAAGTATCGTTGCCGTAGTAGTGTACCATGTAGTCCATCCACTCCGGTATCACCTGGGCCCCACCCTTTGGCGGGCTCTGGAAGTCGCCATAGTATGCCCAGCCTATAGGCACCAGGCACGATAGCAGGCTGGTATCTGAGCAGAAGATCTTGTGTATCTTCTCATTCTTGAAGAACTTGGCCAGGCCCTTTTTTATCCCCTCTTCACCATCATACCGCAGCAGCGGTATAAACGGCATGGCAAATTTTAGCAGGTGCCTTTTATTAGCCATCCGCTCAAAGGCGTTCATCGTTTCTTCAGTACGGAAGAAATCGCTAAAGTCATCAAATGACTTACCAAGCCTTTTAGCGGTCTTGAAGAAACGGATAATGCCCTCCCGGTCGTCAGGGAATTCCTTTATCAGCTGGTCTTTAAACTCATCGGGGTTATTGGTAAGCAGGTAGTCAAAGGTATCGCCCTTATAGCGCCTTATCCGCTTTTGCGGTACAGCCGTAGGGTGGTCTGAGCCTAAGATGTCGAATATCTTGCAGGCCATGCCGCCTGGTGCGCATTGGTTGAGCCAGTGAATGGCGGTATCGAACCTGAAGTGCTTTCTCCGGAAACCGGCAAGGTAGCCGCCGGGATGATCGGCCATATCCAGCACGCATACAGACATGCCTGCCTTACTGAGCAAAGCAGCAGTAGTAAGGCCGCCCACACCAGCGCCAATAATGGTTACATCGTAATGCGGTTTCAGCGTCAGTGGCCTCATATCCTAATGCACATTCTATGATAAAGGTAGTACTATAAGCACTCCGGGATCGGGGAGGCGCTAATAGCTTCAATGTTATACTGTTGCCTGCTGCCTGGCGTGTGTGTCTATGTACGTATACAGGTCGTTGAAAGTAATGATATTGAGGAAGTCTTCCGGCGGGATCTTGCAACCGAAGTTAGCTTCTGTAAGCGCTATCAGGTCTATATAGTCAAGGCTGTCCAGGTCCAGTGTATTCTTAAGATTGGCATCCGTTGATACCTGCGACTCGTCCAGCTCAAATTCGTCAATAAGCAGGGTATTAATCCTTTGTATAATAGCACTATCCATAATAGCAAATATAAAATATTTTTCCGGGAATTGAGCCGCGAAGTTGTGCCAACCGGTCATACAAGTGCCATTAAATTGGGCTAAAGGCCCTAGTAGCCTGCTTTTGCGGGGCCTTTCAATATACCGGGATATAGTATGCCATCGGGTGCTATAAAGTCGAGGTGCAGCAGTTGGGTGATAATGGGAGCTATATCTTCCAGCCCTATTACAGGCAATATCTGGCCCTTGTTAAACCCAGCCCCCGATCCTATAAAGCCGGTCTGTATCTCTTTAAAATCAGGGTAGTAGCCATGTGTGCCGCCGTGCGCCGCCCTTATATCATCGCCCTCTACGTCGCTGCTCATATTTATCCCCTGCATCGGCGATAGTGCCAGCACAGCATCAGGATCCGCACCTCTCTCCTGCAACTCTTCCGGGGTTACTATCCGGAACAGCTTCCTTTTTGAAGCTGGCAGGTTAGCAAGTACCTTTCTAACTTCCTTCAATGTCTTTTTATCATTCTTATTTTTCAAATGCAGAAACGCTGATGCACCCGAGGTATGGAAGATAGCCCGCCATTCTGTCTTATTGTCCTTTTTTGAGAGCAGACCGTCTTTTGCCAGCCATACATTTGGACAGATGGTGGTATGGATGTCTACAAAGCCATGATCGCCGGTTATGATGATGGCGGTACTGTCTTTTATACCTGCCTTTTGCACGGCCTCCAGTATTTTCCCTACGGCCCTGTCGGCTGAGGATACGGCTCTCTTCACCATTGGGCCATCCCTGCCTTCTGCATGTTCATAGTGATCTACGCATACCAGGTGCACAGCGGTAAGATTGGGCTTGTAGGTGCGGATAACGTAGGCTGCTATGCGACCGGTATTTTCGTCTACGGTAAGGTAGTCATCGTTAAAATCGTCGGATGATAATTTGCCGGTAGCATTCTTTTCTATCTCTTCGAAAAAACCTGCAGGGGTAGTGTTATCGCGTACTGGCGCCATCCGGTCGCCATTTTTTTCCATCGGCCATATCTCCGGGAAGTTGTGATCTATGGGTGCACCCACGGTTACCGGCCAGCGCACAGCAGCCGATGTGAGGCCAGCCTTATGCACAGCATCCCACAGGGTGGGGCATTTTATGAGGCTCTCTTCCCAATACCATCTGCCAGGCCCGTTGGGGTCGAAGCGCTCGTTGTAATATACACCGTGGGTTGCAGGCATGGCGCCTGTGATGATGGTGGTGTGTGACGGATAGGTAACGGATGGAAATACAGTGCGCGCACCATCGGCATATACACCGGCGCTTTTCAGCTGATGCAGGTTTGGTGTGCCCCAAGAGTTTTCTTTATAGAAATCTGGCCGCGAGCCATCGATGCTGATGAGGATAACATATTTAGCAGACTGTGCAAGAACAAGAGCGCTGATGCAGCAGGCAATGCAAAAAAGAAGGAGTGCTTTTTTCATAACTTTCAAAGTTATTGGGGTGATGTAAATTCCATGTTACATTATTAGTGGTGTACCTCTACGAGTAGCGCCCATGCATCTGTAAGCGCCTATTTTGTTGATGCTGATGGATACGAGAACGAATATAAGACTATAAGCGCCGCGGTGGCGCTGACCATAGCTACAAAGAAATTGCCCCAGGAGTTCATTTGAATAAATATAAAACCACCGAAAAATACCACAAAATATCAGTTCATACTATTTTAATGTGGCGCCTATTGCATGTTATTTATCCCCGACATACCTTTGTATTATACTTGACTACTCAAACAGTAATCTTATGTCGAAAATAGACCGCTCCCTGAAATTCCTTATGAATCTGGCCAAGGTGAATGCCATTTTATCGAGGCGTTTTGATAAGCTGAGTGTGCATGGCATCAGCTTCAGCGACTTTATGATCCTGTACCTGCTTAGTGAAAGCAATGATGGAAAAATGCGCAGAGTAGATCTTGCGGAGAAAATAGGGTTGACATCTTCTGGCGTGACCCGCATGCTGGTGCCGCTGGAGAAAATAGGGCTTATAGAAAGAGAACTGAGCCAGCGGGATGCACGCGTGAGCTATGCACGCCTTACAAAGGCCGGGAAGAAACTATTTGAAGAAGCACAGGTAACGGCTGGCGATCTTGCCGAAGAGATCATTTCTTCGTCAAAGATCAAGAAGACGAAAGATCTTGTGGATATAGTGGCTGAGCTGGGGGGTGATATTGCGTAAAGTTTAAAAATCTAATCTAATTGTCTTCCCCGCTATCATTAATTCCCGCTGCTAAATTGCAGGCTGTTGAAAATGCAATATTGCAGGTTTTTAACACGACCGATATAGATGAGCTTACCCTTATGACAAGCGGGCTTTCTACATCATTAGTGTATAAGCTGGTGAACAATGGACACGCCTATGCAATGAAGGTGATCGTACATTCGGATGCTGCCCATCTTTTTAGATGTACACAAAATGCCGCCAATGCAGGTATCGCGCCACCCGTTTTGTACACGAATATAGAAGACGGGATATTGATCACCGGATTTATTGAGCATACCAGTTTAAGGGCTGGCTATTCCTCGGCCCATCTATTGCTAATGGAACTTGCAAGGACTATTAAGGCGATACATACAACGCCGATCATAGCTAAAACGGAGCGGCTCTTTGATAAAATTGATGCGATAGCCAATGAGTTCAGGGAATCAGGCATATTGCCGAAGATTGTTATAGATGAGGTGGCTAGTTATTACGCAGAGATACGAAACCATTATCCTTATTCAGACACGGATCTTGTTTTTAGCCACAATGACCTGAATCCTGGAAATATCATTTTCGATGGGAAAAAGATATGGGTCATTGACTGGGATGCGGCATTTATGAATGACCGATATGTAGATCTTGCTATTGTAGCGAATTCTTTTGTGGGCAATGAAGCCCAGGAAGTTGCCTTTTTGACCGCATATTTTGGATATGCTCCCTGCGATAGTGAAAGTGCCCGGTTTTTCCTGATGCGACAGGTATGCTACCTGCTGCATGCGATGATCATGTTTAAACTCGCGATGGCGATGGAAGCAACAAGCACTACGCATGATATAGATACAGAGACGCCGGGACTAGCCGAAATAGGCCGACGACTTGGTGATGGAAGCCTAAAAATATCTTCTTATGAAGGGCAACTTCTTTATGCTAAAGCCCTGCTTAATGAGGCGATGATTAACAAAAGATCACCAAGATTTGCTTCGACTATAAGTATTGTTAGCAGATAAGCTTTTTATACATAGTTCAGCCGTTCTTCCTGCACTTCGGCTAATACCTGTGTGCATAGCCGGTTCAGCGTAGCGTTGAGCGATCTTATATCTTCTATATTGCTTTCCAGGGTCCCGAAGTTTTCCATCTCTTCGAGGATCGGTACGGTACCGGGAACTTCGAGCATGGAGACAGAAGAGATCATTTTGTGGGAGTATGCTTTTATAGCAGGGTAGTTCGTTTGTACTACTGCATCATTTAAATTGGCCAGCTCTTCGGGCACCTGCTGTAGGAAAATATCGATAAGCTCTCTTATGACTGCCTTTTTCCCTTTCATTGACCTGACAATGAAGTCAAGGTTAATGAGCTTAGGTTTTTGGGTATTATTTTCTTTAGCTTTTATTTTAGACGCAGCCAGGTGCATCATCTTCTTAAATAAAAGCTCTGCATTAATAGGTTTTGAGATGTAGTCATTCATGCCCAGGCGAAGGCATTTTTCCTTCTCGCCAGCCATGGCATGAGCCGTCATTGCAATTATGGGTATGTTATTTTGCAGGTCGTTTCTTATATACTTTGTAGTATCGTAGCCATTCATTTCAGGCATTTCTATGTCCATTAAAAGGAGGTCATAGTTGTTGTTCTTTATTTGCTCTATGGCTATTTTACCGTTCTGCGCTATTGTTGCACCTATATTGTATTCTTCAAACAGGCTCTGGATAAATTTGATGTTGATAGGGTTATCTTCTGCCACCAGGATGCTCACCTGGCTCAGCTCCCCGAAATTATACTCGTCTGAATAAACATGTGCGGTTGTGCTGACCTCTGTAGTCTTTTTAAAAGGAAGTATGAACGTAAACGCTGAACCGACACCTACAGTGCTAGCCAGGGATATATTACCACCCGCTTAACACAGATCATTATT
>Ga0206843_10074_pt1 | contig 35042 bp, 28 predicted proteins | sample Alteio_BWOrgCont_21_FD_152869 | JGI IMG/M metagenome (GOLD analysis project Ga0206843, IMG submission 152869) | Enriched cells from forest soil in Barre Woods Harvard Forest LTER site, Petersham, Massachusetts, United States -... | ecosystem: Environmental > Terrestrial > Soil > Temperate forest >...
TGTACTAGTCCAGGTTACTGTTTGCGGATTAATTAGGGAAGAAGAGGTATTGGCAAAGGTAATAATAGTGTATGCCGGCACATTGTCAAAAAAAGCGGAATCAAGAACATACAGATTACCTGATAATGCAACAGTCAGATCGGGGAAAGAGAGAGTACCCGCTTCATCTAAAATGCCACCACTCTTTAAATAGAAATTTCCACCTATCGTTAATGTCCCACGCGGGCCATAAAACCTGGCATTGTCAATAATTAATGTACCACCTATGGCCAATGAAGACGTGCATGTCATTCCTGTTTGAACAATAAAGGTATCCCCTGCATCTCCAAAAGTAGTGGGATGCACTCCTGTCGAGTCTGTGTTAGACCACCAGTTGATAAAATTGTTAGCATCGCTATCTGAAGTATTTGAGGAATACCACGTAGCTGAAAAACCAGCAAATGCACAACAACAAAGAATTAACGATAAATAGATTTTTTTCATGGACGAGTTTTTTATTTAATACAGTTCAATAACACAAAATAAAAATATAAGCAATAGCATACCAGCCCAAACATAGGCGGGAACGCTATTTCGCGGCCAAAAATACGACCAATTCCTTACAAAAATAGCTTTTGCAAAAAATTACAGGATGTTAAAATTACCCCAAATCGCTCTTGCTTTCTAATGGGCAAAACGATAACATCAGCATCCTGGAGATTATTGTGGCCGTTGAAGAGGGCTATTGTTTTCTATCTGTTAAACACACTATTCTAAAAACAAAGACGATTGCACAAACCAAAGAAATATGTATCTTGTATCGCTTTTCATACCTATCCCCAGGAGAAGCATCTTTATAAATTTTTTTATTAAAAGTTTTATGAATCTTTTTGTAGGAAATCTGAATCCTGAAACCGTTACCACTAATCTGCGCCAGTTATTTTCAGAATTTGGCGAGATCGTTTCAGCGAAGATAATTATTGACAATGCTACCGGCATGTCGCGCGGTTTCGGCTTTGTGGAAATGGCAGACCGGTTTCATGCTTTTGATGCCATTGATAACCTCGATGCCACTTTCTTCGAAGGAAACATAATATCCGTGAAAGAGGCCAAGCAAAATAACACCAAAGGCGGTGGCGGTAATGCCGGCAAACGGCCATTCAAGCCAAGAACACCGCGCCCGGGCGGTACTAGTTTCAATAATAACAGGGATAGTAACTTCAACAGTAACAGGGATAACAATACCAGGGACAACAACCGCGACTCCGGTACCAAGTATTGATCTTTAGCTACCTTCCCCCAAAAACGTGATCTTATTTTACAGCCGTTAGGTAATGGGTATATTAATGGTTACCACCGTCCATTGCTGGCTCCCATTATTATCTTTCACCTCATCAATGCTAAAGGTGATTTCTTTATTTTGAATAACGCTCAGCTGCTTTATCCGCTTCTTAATATTTTCCAGCCCATACGACTCATGTGGTGAGTCTGTTTTGTTCTGCGATGCGCTCAGCCCTATTCCATTATCCTTCACTTCTATGTGTAAGACACCTTTTGTCTCATAAACATTTATATAAATAAACCCCTCTACAGACCCCAGTGGCAATATGCCATGCTTTATTGAGTTTTCCACCAGTGGCTGCACCAGCAGTGGCGGTATCATTATTTCAGAAAGGTCTATGTCCCGGCTTATGTTTATAGAGTAGTTCAGCAAGTCTTTAAACCGCAATTTCTCCAGCAGCAGGTAATTACCCACCAGGTCTATCTCTTTTTGCAGCGGTATCAGCTCTTTCGATATGTTGTGCATATTCTGCCGTATCAGGTCTGCAAACACCCTCAGGTATTCATTGGCAGCCAGCTTATCATTCCGGTTTACCAGGCCCTGCACATTGTTAAGCGTATTAAAAATAAAATGGGGGTTCATCAATGCATTAAGCGCAGTATACTCCGATCTCATAAACCTTTTTTCAGACTCGTGTATTCTTTCTTTTTTGCGAAGGATATATACTATCCTATACCGTATTAAAGTACCTATAATAGCAACCGACAAGCATACAATTAAAATGATAAACCACAGCGACGCCCAGAATGGCCGCAGGATACGCAGGGTATACATAATAGGCGTACTAAATTCGCTCGCTATGGTTTTGGCCCTGATCTTTATCACATAAGTACCATACTCAGGGTTCACAAAATTTATTTCCTCACCCTTCACATCCTGCCAGTTGTCCTGGTTATTTTTAGATACCGAATACTGGTAAGTTATCTCCTTCCCGCTAAACGAAAGCGTAGAAAAAGATATACTGAAATTCTTCGATTCCCTAAACGGCAGCGCCAGCCCATCCTGTATGGGGTATATCCTTTTCTCGGTCTTCAAAAAACTAAAAAATACTTTGGGCGGGGCTGGCTTCAATAATAATGTGTTGATAGGAATAGACGTTACAGATCCATTCTTAAAAAAATAACAATTTTCATCATCTGCACACACAGACTCCGCCTGCAGCGGAATGTATGGATTCTCAATAACAGCCACAGATATCTTCTTTGCCGACTTTTCTGCATTTATCGTCAATACCCTGTAAAAGTTGTTAGTGCTGATGAGTATATGGTTAGTGTCAAGTTGGTAAAATTTATCCCAGATACAGTTTTGAGGTGGTATAGAGTCCACCCATATATCCTTATCTACGTTTCCATATATCAGCAGCTGGTTCGAATGGGTGTAGCCTATCAGGTGCCCGTCGTAAAAGTTAAAATATTTTAGCGGTATCTTTTTAAACTGTGATTGCAGCACACCGTGCCCGTCAATTATTTTATAAAAGTTATTGATGGTAGAATACCATATAGAATTGTTCTTGTCTTTAGCCATGCAAAAGATCCGTTCGGCATGCGCCATGTCATTCACCACACTAGTAAACTTGTCGCCTATCTCTTCACCCTCTTTTATTTTGTCATAGTCCACGGTCATTATCCTGGCCCTGTTTTGTATATATACACTATTGCCAGCCGCCAGCACATTCTTTATACCGCTCACAAGCCTTTGGTTAGCATATCTCTTTATGTTTTGCTTTCCGGCAAGCACATTATCTAACACTATATTATCGTTATTAAAAAAGCTGTAGTATTTACAATTATCATCCAGATAGTATCCTGGTTCCTCGGCACGTTCATTGCCATTATATCTGCCGTAATTAAACACGCATCTCGCAGCTCCCCCGTCCAGGCAATACAGATTATTATTCTCCGTCGTAAAAAAAACATGGTTATTCCTGACACAGCTGTACAGTATGTGCGATTCATAAATGTTCTTCAATAATCTTGTACTAAGAAAAGATTGATCAAGGCTGAATACACCATTATTCAGCGTGCAGGCCCAGTAGTTCCCCACATTATCCTGGTTCACACAAGCCACATTGTTGCCATTAAGTATGCTCACGCTATCGTTAATATCAAGACAATTATTGTAAGAGCAAAATACATTATTGCCATCAGAGTATACCCTGTGCAGTAAGCGGTTACTAATAGGGTGTTTCTTGAACCCACCTATTATATTCATTTCACCGGAGAAGATAAACTGGTCGTTGTAGAAGTATTGTTTGTTTTGCAGCGGAGATATGTGCAGGTTGCCATAGTAGTTTTTATCCACCCCGGTCACCTCGCAGTTATCGTTTATATAGATGGTGCTGTCGCTGCAAAAAACTTTATAGCCGCCTCTTAGCAGCTTGGATATATACAGGTAGAAAAACGGCTTATTAATAAAGTACTTATTGTCCAGGTTCAGCAGGCTTATTTCGTTCCTGTTTATATTCAGGAAGATGCTGTTTTCCTTAAAGCAGATAGTTACCGATCTGTCTCTTTCCAGGTGCACCGACGTTACAAACGAATTTTTGAACGGCAGCATAAGAAACGGCGTATTGGCTGCACTGTGAAAGGTATCGTCCTTATAATAGCAAAGCTCCCCGTTATAAGTACCAAACCACAACCGCCCATAACTGTCTTCCTGCGAAAAAAATATCTCGTTATCCGGCAGTCCGTTAAACGTAGTGAATTTTTCGAACCGAATACCATTATACCTCGCTATTCCCTTGTCCGATGCGAACCACAAAAACCCCTTATCGTCTCTGTATACATCGTAGATATTATTGCTGGGCAATCCCTCCTCAATAGTATAGTGAAGCATAGGAAATTCCTGGCCCGATACTGCGCTCCGGGAAAATAATAAAACACACAAAATGAAGCAAATAAATAATGACTTACTCATGGTAATAATCATTACTCTTTAAAAACTGCAGCAGTGGCGCATAGCGTCGCCTGCTTATAGGCAACGTATAAATATCCCGTATCACCACCTGGCTATATTCATCCTTCAGTATCTTCTTCACATGAATACAGTTGATCAGGTAAGACTTATGGATCCTGTAGAAAATGTCGGCCGGCATCAGCTCTTCATAATCCGTAAGCGAGCCACTCAAGGTGATCTCTTTGATTTCGCTGCCCTTCAAGAATAAGATGCGCACATAGCTGCCCTGTGCCTCTACAAAATAAATATTCCTGAATTCTACTACCTCTATGCTATTGCTGTCTTTGAGCGTTATCTTTTGGCCTTTTATCTTGTTGCTTACCTGGTTCGATATTTCCGCGTACGAAACACTGTTTTCAGACAGTATACTTTTATACCTGATCTTTTCCTTCAGTTTGTGCACCGCCTGGTTTAGCTCAGTAATGCTTATAGGCTTTAAAATATAGTCCACCGCATTCAGCTTAAATGCCTTCACTGCATATTCATCATAAGCAGTAACAAATATCACCTCGAAATTGAAAGGCGCTATCCGCTCCAGGAAGTGAAAGGCATTTTCATTTGGCATCTCTATGTCCAGGAACACTGCAGCTGGGGCCGCCTTTGCTATCGCTGCTTCAGCGTCTCTTGTGTTATTGGCAATGCCTACTATGTTTATGTCTTTATCCACATACTCATTCAGTATATGTTGCAGATTTGCACAGGCCTCCATTTCATCATCTACAATAAGCACATTCAGCGGTACATGGTCCCCGGGCATAAGTATGGCTTTAGCTCTTAGATTCTTTTTCTTACAACGGATAGTTTTCTGCTGTTAGCGTTACTTAAAGATAACAAAAAGATGCTATTAACATAACGATTATGCTACGCAATTAATTACTGAGATCGTAATTACATTCCCTTAAAATAATCTACAGTAAGTTTTAGCCCATCCAGGAAATGTTGCGTAGGCTCATAGCCTAGTAATTGGCGGGCTTTTGATATGTCGGCCAGCGAATCCCGTATGTCTCCGGAGCGGGCCTCCCTGTAGGTAGGGCTATGCTCTATAGCCAGCATTTCGCGGATGGCATTGAATAAAAAATTAACAGAGAATTTGTCGCCCACAGCCACATTATATGCCTGCCCGAAGGCATCGCCATTAGTGGCCAGCATCGCCCTGATATTTGCCTGCACTGCATTCTCTACATAGGTAAAATCGCGTGTCTGCTCCCCATCTCCATTTATATACACAGGGGTCTGCTTTAAGATACCGCTTACAAACAAAGGGATCACCGCAGCATAAGGCCCGTCAGGGTCTTGCCTTGGCCCAAACACATTGAAGTAGCGCAGCCCCACTACCTTCATGCCATATAAATTGCCAAACACAGCTGCGTATAGTTCATTGGCTTTTTTAGTCACTGCGTAAGGAGATAGCAGGTTCCCCGTCCGCTCTTCTTTTTTAGGAAGATTAGGCTCATCTCCATATACCGAAGATGAAGAAGCGTACACAAATGTTTTCACACCGGCATTTTTAGCAGCAGTGATCATGTTTACAAAGCCGCTCACATTTACTTCATTACTGGTCACGGGGTCTTTTACTGAGCGCGGCACAGAGCCAAGCGCAGCCTGGTGGGTTACATGGTCTATATTTTCGCATGCGCGCTCGCAGGTATCCATATCCCGTATATCACCATCAAAAAATTCATAATTGCCATGGTCATGAAACATTGCCACATTCTTTGCCGAACCCGTAGACAGGTTATCAAGCACGCGCACGCTACCCGCGCCATTGGCAAGCAGGTATTCCACGATATGCGACCCAATAAATCCTGCACCGCCGGTTACAAGAAATTTTTTGCCGAAAATGTCTTCAGTATGAAAAACAGGCATATGCTTCCAATTAGTTTTCAGTAAAAGAAAAAGACCGTCCATCATCAGGTACGGCCTTTCATTTTCCAGGATATGTTTTAAGCCTTTTTCTCAGCCGTTACGATACGTCTTTTACCCGTCCGCGCAGAACGTTTTTTGCCAAAACTTCCTAATGTTATTTTTCCGCGTTTGGTACGCTTATCACCTCTGCCCATAATATTTTATTTGTTTTAAGATGCAAACATAAAAAAAAGCAGGGAACTTTCCGCCCCCTGCTTCCTGTTTCTTTTGCGAAAAGACTACTTTTTACCAGAAATCTTCGTAGAGAATTCCTTACCTGCTTTAAACTTAGGCACTTTGCGGGCTTTAATTTTAATAACCGCGCCTGTTTGTGGGTTACGGCCATTACGCGCAGCACGCTCAGATACAGAGAATGTGCCAAATCCAACCAATGTTACTCGGTCGCCTTTTTTCAGCGAGGTAACAACTGAATTTGTGAAGGAATCCAGCGCATCATTTGCCTGCACTTTTGTAATGCCTGCATCCTTTGCAAGTTTGTCAATTAACTCTGCTTTGTTCATAAAGTTTGTTTTTCTTGTGAAATGATATTATTGAGGATAGAACAAATATACTCACCTTTAGCACACTTCCAAACACTCTTTATAATTATTTTTCGCCCCAAAACCCTTGCCTGAAGCCGGTTTCCACATTTAATTCACATTTTTACGCTCCCTAAAAAAAGCTCCCCGTCCTGTAACCCGCCATGGTGCTGCTTTTTGAAATATTGGCAAGAAATTTGCTGTAGGGTCAATCGCCTGTAACCCTTTACAGCACTGCATTTGTCACACAATTTCCATCAGCGTGCGGAATGCAATGAATTTGCTCCCAAAAAGCTTAAATGACTCTGCACGAAACCCCTCGGCATATTCATCAATGTACCGGTTATAATGCCCTATTTCTTCGCAGGAGTATTGCGCAATGAACGTCAGCCCATCAGCTTCATCCTGCTCCAGCAGCCTGCACAATCGGCAATCAATAAATAGGCCCGTACCCATCAGCGCTGGCATATGAGTGGCCTTCATCCATTCCATCCACGCATCACTAATATCCGTGTCTACTTTTAGTGTCACATTGTATATGATCATACAGGTTATTTTAAATCCTCAAAATGCATCCTAAACACCCACACAACAATCCAAATTCCCAATTCCACAAAAAGCTACCATTTCTTCTCTATGCTCTCCAGTATCGCCACATAGCTAACATAGCGGTCTTCAGAGATCGTCTTATCTATCACACCCTGCTTCACCGCACAGCCCGGTTCGTTTATATGCAGGCAGTTATTGAATTTGCAATTCTTCATCACGGCCCGCATCTCCGGGAAGTACTGCGACAGTTCTTCGCGCTCAAAATCTATCAGCCCGAATTCCTTCACACCGGGAGTATCTATAATTCTGCCCCCGCCCGGCAGGTCAAACATCTCTGCAAAGGTTGTAGTATGCTGCCCTTTACCACTCCAGCCACTCACCACATTTGTCTTCACATTAATACCTGGCAGTAGCTCATTGATCAGCGTACTCTTACCCACACCCGAATGGCCGCTGAACAGCGTGGTCTTATCTTTTATCCGCGCCTCAAGAGCTGGCAACGAAGTGGCATCTTTTGCAGACACTGCATATACATCGTACCCCGCCCTGCCATATATCTCCTGCCATTGGTGGAGCACTATCGTGTGCTTTGGCTTCAGCAGGTCGGTCTTATTTACTGCAATAACAGCCGGAATATGGTAAGCCTCTGCAGTGATCAGGAAACGGTCTATGAACCCCGTAGAAGTTCTCGGGTCTACTACAGAAACCACGAGCAGTGCAAGGTTTATATTGGCGGCAATAATGTGTTTCTGGTTCTTGTTATGAGGAGATACGCGCACAATGTAATTGTGCCGGTCAGTAACGTCCGAAATGATGCCGGTTTTCACCTTATCATCTTCCACTTCAAATACCACTGTATCACCAACAGCCACGGGGTTGGTAGAGGATATGTCTTCGTCTATCTTTAGCTTACCTTTTATTCGCGCATTCCAGAATTTCCCCTCCGCATCCTGCACAGAGTACCAGCTCCCGGTCGATTTATATACTAATCCCTGCATGAACAAACTTGAATTCTAAACCCGGAAGAAGCATATGACGATAAGTACATAAAATCGGAAAGGGCTATTTGTATATCACTACATTACCATAGCCAAAATAGCGCTTCAATGAGTCCTTCACATGCAGCGTATCATTCATCCTGCTGTTTATAGTCACCAGCACAAAGAAATTCGAAGAATCTTTCTGCGCCACTTCTACACCAGCCATGTTGATGTTCTTCATGCGCTTATCGGCCTTGTCCTTACTCTTGTAGTTCCCTATTACCCATTTATAAGGCCTCACCAGCAGTGTATCAGATGCTGCTGGCGGAGTACCTGCCATGGCCACAGTATCAGTATGCGGCTGTGTAGTATCTATGGCCGGTTGTTTTACCGGTACCACGGTATCTTTTACAAATGTAGTTGTGGTAGTTGTATCGCTGTTGCTATGAGATGTGTAATAATATATTCCATAAGCCCCACCCGCTATAAGTATCACCAGCACTATAGCCAGTATTACCATGCTCCAGTTTATAGAGTCTGCCTTATGTGGTGGCGGGTACGATGGTTTATGCACCGGCCTCGCATTTTGCTCTTCCAGTTGCTTGCTGTTCTTTATTATGGGTATACCTGCAGGCGTATACTTAAAGTTAGCGTCTGTGGTGAACTTTATCTTACCACTCTCTTCGGTAAATTTGCCTATGCCCGGTATGGCCACCTCTTTACCATCGGCAATATCTTTCCTGGTTTGTATGCTAAACTCCCGCAGCTCATTTGCAGCCTTGGATATACTTATCTGTTCATTGGTAGCAATAAAGTTAGCCAGGTTATCGTCAATAGAACCACCCGGCGTTACCACCACTTCGTACGACGGTGCCTGCAGTGCAGTTCCATCATGGATAGCAGCACGTTTTTTAAGCTCTATATTGCCAAGCCCGTGAACGTAACAAAAATGGTTCTTTAATAAAAACAGCCCTATATACTTTGCTATATCCATTGATGTAATGATACCTTTAGTAATTGTGTTCTAAAATTTAAATCTCAATCCCCCATATACATTCAGCCCGTAGCCCTCATACCCTGGCCACCGCTGGTATTTGTCGTTCAGCAAATTATCCAGCTGCACAAAAAACGACAACCGTTTTATCACCTCATACTCAGCGCTTCCACCCAGGTCTACCATCGGGTCCAGCTTCATATCATGGCGAAATCCGTCCCGGCCATATATCCCATTCAGTACCGCAAGGTACGCCGTTACCGTCAATTTGGAGAGTAACAATACTGTAAAATCTCCCTTAATTTTTGTACCCGGCTCACCATACACATAAGGCAGGCTGCCGTTGTAAAAATGATAAATGTCGTACGATACGCCAGCACTCCACACTTTAGCCATCTGGTACCGCGCGGCCAGCTGCACCGAAAGGGCATTCACATTATCATAAATTACATTAAAATCTTTATGATCTCCCAGTGTATCCGCTACAAATGTAGGCAGTTCGTTATATTTCCAGTTGCTTACCCTGCCCGAAAAAGACAAATGATTGCCTATAGTGCCCTGTATATTGCCAAACACCTCATCGCGCCTTGTCTGCATCACGTTGTAATTACTTGCCAGGTAAGGATTTTCGGTAGTTAGCTGCTCATAGGTATTCTGGCGTAGCGATGCCTGCCAGCCTGCACTTATCGTAAACTTTGTTTTGGGTATAGTAAACGCCACAAGCAGGTCGGGCAGCAAAGATCCGCTGCCACCCTTACCTAGCGCCAACCCAACCAAAGCATGCCCCGAAAAATTATTGGTATGCACCCTAAGCCCTGGGATCAGTTCCCCGATCGCGTTATTGCTAGATGTGAGGTTGGTAGACAAATGCGCCACGTCGGCATTAACCGCTACCTGCGCATCCAGGTTATCATCTATTTTATAAGCAACAGGGGCATTAAACCCAAAGTTTGTTTCCTTTGAGCCAAAACGCGCATCGTATAGCGATGCCATAATTGCCGGGTGATAGCTGAAAGCTGTAGTGCTATCCCTGCTCTTTGTATCTACGCAAAGCCTCACGGTAGTATAGGTCTGCTTTACAGAATCTGCATCATCATAATTGTAAACACCGTGATTATAACCATAGTAGTAATATTGGTTGCGCTCGCCGGCAATAGAAGCATGCCAGTCGCTGAAATCGCTATGCCACGTACCATCAGCCTCTATACCACTCAGCGACGACTGCTGGTACTTTATATTACCCGCCTGCGACAAGTGGTGCAGGTGTATCGCAGTCTCATAGTTATCGCCATGTATACCACCTATACCAGCATCAAGAAACACGGTCGATAAGTTACCTCCGCCTGCCTTTATATAATTCGCGAAAGGCTGTGCCTGCACATCATTGCCCAAAGCCAGCGGCCTTAACGGCTGCGATGTATAGGTATAATAAAGCGTCTGCTGCGGCACATCGTAAATAAATACCGGGTGAGATGTATCTGGCTGCGGCAATTGAGGCACCCATTCAGGCTTAGGCGCCTGCTTCACCTGTGGCTTGTACGATTGCAGCACTTCTATCGTAGCGCCCTTTAATACAGTATCATTTGCATGCTGCGCACTTGCACCAGTAGCGCCTGCCATCAATACCAATATTAAAAGATGTTTCAGCTCCATGCCATTCAATTTATTCTTCGTCAAGTTTACTGCTTGGTTTTTCCAGTAGCTTTACTTCATCCAGTTTTTTTGCAGCCTCTTGTTTCAGCTCTTCTATCTTCGCATGCTTCACAATGCTCTGCAAGGTTGCTTTGGCATTAAAGTAATCTTTCTGCTTCACCAGTACATCAGCCAGAAGCAGGTAAGACTTTACTATCCAGTAATCATATCCCGCAGAAAGGTGTATCGTCTCATTAGCGGCATCCTCAGCCTCTTTCAGTTTATCCTGCTTATACAGCAGCTCAGCTATATGGTAGCGCGATTCTGCAGCTACATTCCCGTTTTTGTTTGTGCTCAGTTGCTTGTATACAGCTATGGCGCCATCCGCTTTATCAAAATGCTGTAGCGACCTTGCCTTATAATACAATACGTCATTCTTCGTCTCCTCGGTAATATCGCGCTCCGCAAGTACTGAATCAGCATACGTATTTACCTCTGTAAACTTATCTGCATTAAAACCGCTTTTTACGAGGCCATAATAGGCTATCTCCCTGGTCTGGTCATTAGATGCGTTATCCTTCAGCTGGCTGTAATACTTGTATGCCCCTGCATAATCCTTTTGGTCGTAAGCAATAGCGGCAGCATGCCTTGCGCTATTTTCAAAAAACTCATTCCATGGCCCTGCAAGTATGATACTGTAATCCTCAAGCGCCTCCTTATATTGCTTCATCTGAAAATTACTCTCCGCCCTATAGTAATGAGCCTTTATCGCAAAAACACCATTCGGATATTCTTTCAGGTAACTAGAGAAAGCTACTTTAGCGCTCTCCCACTTACCATTGCTGAACTGTGTTTCCGCAGCAGCATAATAAGTAGAGTCTACCGATCCATTCTCTGCCGATGGCAGGTTATTATCCTTTAGCAATTGCGTATAAGCCGCCGGCTGATTGCTTTGTATGTACAGGCTCCTCAGGGCATCCAGCGCTGGCAGCCGCTCATCAGCGCCGGGATAGTCCCTTACCACATGCGTATAAGCATCTATAGCTTTAGGCGCATCGTTCATTTGCTGGTATATGAACCCCGTCTTCATCCACGCCTGCGGCGCAAAACTCCTATCGCTGCCAGGTCCCGTAAGCTGCTTCAGATAGTTGAGCGCCTGGGTATACTTATCGCTTTCTAGGTAAGTTACCGCAGCTTCATAGCGAGCATGATTAGCATAAGCCGACGTCGGCACGCCCACTATCAGTGATTCCAGCAATGCAATCTTCTCACTATTCTTACCCATCAACCCAAGTATGATGCTCTTCTGGTATTTTGCATAATCCGCATCATCATTACCCGATGCTATTATTTTATCATACAGTGTAATGGCACGCGAAAAATTCTTTTGCATGAACACCGCATCTGCCTCGCGGAGCACAGCCACCATTCCTGAATATTTATCAGCCGTACGGTCCTGCTGCGCATGGTTAAAATAGCTTTGTGCACCGCTGTAGTCATGACTCTCCATCGCCGCAAAGCCCATGTTTAGATAGGCATGCTGCGTGGTTGCCTGTGGGCTTATCTGCTCTGTGGTAGCATCATTTCCTTTCTTTGTGAGGAACTCCTGCGAATAAGTGATCACATCCTCATAGTGATGCAAATGATATGCTATTTCTCCCTTCCAGAACAATGCCACACTTTCATAATCGGCGCTCACAGGGTGCTCCAGCGAAACATTGAACGAGCTCAGTGCGCTCTTCAGATCGCCATTCCTGAATTCCTCTACCCCCACTCCATAATTTGCCTGCTGGAATACCTGCCAGTAATCATGTTCTTTCTTCCCGACTTTCTCCAGGTGGTTCAGCGCTTCATCATATTGGTTTGTCTTCACCAGCAATCCCGATATCAGGGTGTTTGCCTCATCCTTATATTTTGTACGCGGAAATGTTTTTAATAGATTGTTCAGCTGCCTCAGCGCTTCATCGTCATTCCCGGTCTCATAGCTTAGCTTGGCATATAATATCATTGACGACTCCTGCTGGCCTTTGTTATAGGTCATATCAGCGCATATCCCAAATGCAGTTCTTGCGCCAGGCTTGTTTCCGGTCTTCAGGTAACAGTCACCCAGCAGATACATAGCCGTCTGTCCAAGGGAATCCGAAGAGCTGCTTAGATCCTTGAATTTCACTATCGCATCTTTCCATGCATTAGTACGGTAGTCGCAATACGCCATTTCATACAGGTCCTGCTTCTTTATTTTATCAGCACGGCTGTAGTAAAATTCAAAGTAAGGCCGGGCCTCGCTATAGTGTTGCTGCTCAAACAGGCATTGTGCTTCCAGCAGGTGCAACTCCTTATCATAAAAAGATTTCTCCGGCTGCTGCATCAGCGAGTCGGCTATGCGCAATGCCCGCTCCCTGTTACCCATGAAGTAGTATATCTCCGCAATATAGTAAGGCACTATCGCCTTGTACTCTTTTGTGTCTTTTACCTTTTCAAAGCTCTGCAGTGATTCCTTAAACTTGTCCTGGTTATACAGCAGCAGGCCATAATAGTAATTGCCCGCCATATAATACTTCCCATCTTTCAATTCTTTTATCGATAAGAATAGCGGCTCAGCTTTATCAAATTGCCGGGTAGTAAAATAGCAATACGCCAGCTCAAATTTAGCATCAGCTATCTCCGTATTATCCAGGTTATTGATACCCGCCGATTCATACAGCGGCACCGCCTTTGCCAGGTCATGATGATGAAAGTAATATTGTGCAAGGGTAAAGGCCAGCCGTTGCCGGTAAGCAGGGTTCAGCACTACATCCATAGTATTCACCGCAAGGTCTTTACTACCTGCTACGTCTGTCTTTAGCAAAGACATGGCAAGGTAGTATTTAGCCTTGTCTATGTCCGTAGCCGTCTCTGCATATACCTTATCAGCTTTCTCGCCGGTAAACTGCTCAAACTGCGACAGGTATTGATTGGCTGATTGTATGGCAAGTGCATAGTGGCCTTCCTGGTATTGCTCTTCCGTTAGCAATAAATACCTGTTCCGCGGAACATCCGGCGCTAAAACCTGTGCATAAGAACCACGCCCGGACAGCAAACAAAATGCTATAAAGGTGACCTTCAATATAAGCCGCTTTGGCATTGGCATCATCAGGCGCTATGCATTAAAAGTTGTAGGTTAGATTAATACTAGGGAAGATGGGTAGCTGGTAAATCACAACATTGGTAACACGGTTCACATAAAAAACATTCTGTCTGTCATAAACATTGGTCACGGCAAGGGTAATGTCGAAATTAGATTTCTTGGTCACTACAAGGCGCTTACGCACCGACAGGTCAAGACGATGATACCACGACAGGCGGCCTCCGTTTATATCATTGGCATAGACCACATTTAGCTGGCCGTTTTGCTGTGTATAGCTTGGCCCTGTCAGACCCATATTTACGTTCTCATAAAATCCTTGTGTCTGTGTAAATGGGAACGGCGACCTGATGTTGAACCTCAGCGATATGTCCCAGTCTTTTTTAGCGCCTGCGCTGTAAGATGTTACTATGTTACCGTTAAAGCGGGCATCAAATGGTGCAGGGTATGTTTGCTTATTGCCCTTGGCATCAATGCTGGTGTAGTTAACATTCTGGTAGCCCAAAGCAGCCCAGAAATAAACGCGGTCGTGGCTATACTTGCCCGAAAGGTCAACCCCGTTTGCAAGCCCTGAAGCAGCAACAAAATCCGGGTCCGATGCTACTACCTTATCGCGGTTCAGCTCATCTATCTGCCCAAAGTATTTCACCCATGGCTCCAGGTTCAGCTCCACACGGTTGATGTCTACTTCAATACCACCCACGCCATGATATGCTGTTTGCAGGTTCGACTTTACTTTATTCCCATTAGCATCATATATCTGCTGGTCTGGGCTAAGCAGGAAGCCGGTAAACAGGTTTACCACGTCCTGGTCTGGCTTTGTGCTGATGATATTCTGCGAATACACTCCTGCCGCAGCCTTTATACGCACGTTGTCAGATATATTGTATTTCATACCTATCCTTGGCTCCGGCGATAATTTCTGCAGCTCAGAATAATATTGCAGCCTTACGCTAGGCTCCAGGATAAAATTACTGTTGAAATTATGCCTGAATAACACATACACTCCGGCCAGCGTACCCTGGCGGTCTTCTACAGAGGCTACGCCCTGGGCGCTGTAGTAGTTAAGCGCGGTATGTGTACCGCTCACTTCCACCCCGTACTTCAACTGGCTGTAATCTGGCAGAAAGTAGGTAAAGTTAATAGCGGCCTCAAATCCATTAACCTGGCTGGTACGTGGCAGCGTATCGGTTGGCACATTCACCTGGTTCAGCCCTATGTTATAGTTAGAGTAAGCAAATTTACCGTCTATCAGCGAAGAGCTGTTACCGGGAGATACCACAAACGTTGCGCCACCGCCAGATGCCTTCCAGTGATAATCGGCAATGTTTATATGCGTGAAATCATCTTGCAGATTTGCGTGGTCGTCAAAGTTAAAACCAAACAGATTTAGCTTGCTGCCATTACCACCGCTGAAGGTAACTTTACCATAAAAATCGCTAAACTTGTATGGCAACCCGCTTGTAAATGGTTCCCCAAAGCCACTGTACAGTGTTTTGGAGGTCTGGTCGAGGTAACTGTTTTTATAAGAAACAAGGAAAGTGATGCCACCGCCATTCTCTTTTTTCGATTTCACTATCGGCCCATCAAGCAACACGCGCGCCATAATTGGCGATACTGAAACAAGCCCGCCAAGCTCATTCTTATTACCATCCTTTGTATGCACATCAATTATCGCCGATGTACGGTTGCCATACTGCGCACCAAAGCCGGCCGTGTACACATCCACATTCCTTATAGATTCTGTTTCGAATACTGAGTAAAGGCCTATGGAATGAAAAGGATTATAAATAGTAACCCCATCCAGGTAAATGCCCGTCTGCACCGGTGAGCCGCCGCGTATATACAGCTGCCCGCCCTGGTCTCCGGTAAATATCACACCCGGCACCACCTGCAGGTATTGCGCCACATCCGGCTCTCCACCAGAGCCAGGCAGCAACTTCAGGTCGCGCGGAGAAATGGTAGTAACTCCCGTATTGATGTGCGTTATTTTATCGGTCTTCCTACCGGAAACTTCAACCTCCTTTAGCCCCACTTCTCTCTGCGTCAGCATTATCTTCTTGGTAATGATCGAATTGGGCAGCAGGTTTACCGTCATAGTAACCGAATCATACCCTATCGCATTGCACAGCAGCGTATAAGTACCTGTAGGCAGCGTAATAGAGAAATAACCGTTCACATCGGTCTGTACACCCGTTTTTGCATTGGTTACGTTTACATAGGTGTAGATCATCGGCTCACCCGTCTTCTTGTCATACACAAACCCCTTTACGGTACCGTTATTGTTATTTTGCGCTATGGCTGCGCATGAAAATAAAAAGATAAGAAGAGCTGCAAGGCCTATGCTTTTGCGCATACAAAATGTGTGTTTAAAACAAAAAAGATAATATTAAAAAAGACGGAGCTTCTTTATAAAAGTGAAACAAAGATAGCAATAACCGTATTGCATACAAAAGCAATAATTCTCCGGCGTTTATTTATTTATTCTGAATATTTGTTGTACCTTTTCCATACTTAAATTAACATTATGAGGCCGCTATTCCTGCTCATCGCTATTACCCTCTTTTTTAACCCTGCCTACGCTCAAAAGCCACAACATTATTCCAGGGCTAAAATTCATCTTGATGCTGAAACGCACAATATGAAAAGGCTTTCCTCCCTGGGCCTGTCGGTAGACCATGGAGAATATAAGAAAAACACATTCTTTATTTCCGACTTTTCAGACTACGAACTCGCTAAAGCCCGTAAAGCAGGCTTCACCGTAGATATTATTATCGACGATGTTGCCAAACATTACCAGGACCAGAATAAAAAAAAAGCCCAAAAAACGACAACAACAGGTTGCACTAACCCCACAGTTCCCGTTCCATCACATTTCCACCTCGGCAGCTATGGTGGGTATTTTACTTACACCGAATTGCTTGCCATCGTCGATTCCATGCACCTGCTTTATCCTTCCATCATTGGCCCTAAACAGCAAATCGACACTTTCCACACCATACAAGGCCGCCCTATTTATTGGTTCCGGATATCTGACAATCCAGCTGTAGATCAGCCCGCCAAGCCCCAGATGCTGGTCACTGCCCTGCATCATGCCCGCGAGCCCGGCAGTATTTCTGCTACCATATTTTATTTATGGTACCTGCTTGAAAACTATAATTCAAACCCACAGGTAAAAGCCATCGTCGATAACACCGAACTATATTTTGTCCCTTGTGTAAATCCAGACGGCTATATATACAATATAACCTCAATGCCTGGTGGCGGCGGCCTGTGGCGAAAAAACATGCGCAACAATCTCGATGGCACTATGGGCGTAGACCTCAACAGGAATTATGGCTATGAATGGGGATACGATGATTTTGGCTCAAGCCCTTTTGGTAGCGATGACACTTATCGTGGCGCAGGGCCTTTCTCTGAGCCCGAAACGCAAGCTATAAAATGGTTCTCAGAAAACCATCATTTCACGCTCAACCTGAATTATCACACCTACCACAACGATCTTTTATATCCATGGAGTTACATCGGCTCTTTCCAGACAGTAGACTCTACCCTGTTTTTTAACGATGGCGAGTTCCTTACCCGCTACAACAATTACCGTTTTGGCACTTGCAATCAAATGCTCGATTACCTCACCAATGGCGACTCAAACGACTGGCAATATGGCGAAACAACCACCAAGAACAAAGTATACGCATGGACGCCCGAAATAGGCTTATCCGAATATGCATTCTACCCACCAGATTTTCAGATCATCCCGGATTGCCAGAACAACCTCATGGCCAATCTCAACGCCGCGGCTTTGCTACTCCCCTACGCCACAATACAGCACACCGATAAAAAGATATTGATCCAGCCTTCAGGCTACCTGCACTATAGCCTTAAGCGTCTTGGCTTCCCCGATATGGACACGTTCACCGTTACCATCACTCCGCTCGATGCCTGGATGACCGTCTCAACAACACCCAAAGTATATACCGGCCTCACTTTATTTCAGCAGGTCGATGATTCTATAAGTTATTCCCTGCTGCCAGCCACGCCAAATGGCCAGTTGGTAAAGTATGCATTAAAACTGTTTAACGGTAAATATTCTATACAAGACACCGTGCAGTTTTACTACGGCAAGAATCACAACATAACCATCCCGTCTACTGCATCTCTTTCCGGTTGGGTAAATTCAGGGTGGGATCTTTGCTCATCTTCATACTACTCGCCACCCTCATCACTAAAAAGTGGGACAACCTGTCCCGGCAATTACCCCGACGGCGCCACCATGACCATTTCCACAGCTACACCCATCGACCTTACCTACGCCACACATGCCTACCTTCAGTTTTATGCCAAATGGTTCATCGAAACCATTTACGACCAGGGCTATGTAAATGCCTCGATCGAAGGCTCAGGTGTCTGGACGCATTTATGCGGCCGCTACACAAATACCGACCAGTTTTATGACGGCCAGCAGCACGACTGGGTGCAGGAAGAAATGGACCTTAGCGACTACCTCGGCACAAAAGTCAACATTCAGTTTCAGCTGCAAAGCGATCCCCAGGTAAATTATGAAGGCTTCTTTGTCGACAATATAAACGTCACCTCCGTTCAGGACACACCGCTGGCAGTAAAGTGCATTGGCATAAACGGGCCATACGTGCGCACCTACCCGAACCCCGCACACGACAAATTAACCATCGAAATTATCCCCGGCAATTTTTCAAATCAGCCCTTAAATGCAGTATTATACGACTACCTGGGCCAGGCGGTTATGAGCTTTATTATCGATCAGCAAAAGGCTACTATCGATGTTCGGCAATTGTCACCAAACATATATTACCTTAAATTTTCTGGTAAAGACGAAGTATACCCGGTGCAAAAAATAACGATTGTAAGGTAACTTAGCCATAGTTTCAGTATTTTGGCACTATGAAAATATTCACTACCGCCCAGATCAGGGCTTGTGATGATTACACTATAAGGGCTGCAAACATCCGCTCGGCTGAGCTTATGGAGCGTGCAGCAGCTCGTTGCGTTACATGGATCAGGGAAAACCTGCCTAAAGACACCCTGTTTGTAGTGCTCTGCGGCACTGGCAATAATGGCGGCGATGGCTTGGCTATTGCCCGTCTGCTGCACCAGCGCGGTTATGGGGTCAAAGCTTTTGTATTGCATTTTAAAAGTGAGCTTTCCGCCGATTGCACATCCAACCTCAAACGCCTTCAAAACATAGATCCAGATCTCGCCACAATTGTTCCGCCAGATACTTTTATCACAGATATTCCACCGCATATCATTATCCTCGATGCTATACTAGGGACAGGTATCAGCCGCCCTGTCGATGGCTGGCTGTCAAGGTTCATAGACAGCATCAACCACCTGCCCAACAGCAAGATAGCCATAGACATCCCCAGCGGCCTCTCACCCGATAGTGTGCCAGACCCGGATGCCACAATACTAAAAGTACACGACACCCTAAGCTTCCAGTTTCAGAAACGCAGCTTCCTCCATCCGGAAGCCGGCGTAATGGCAGGCAACGTACACATACTCGATATCGGCCTCGACCAGGGGTTTATTAAAGCCACACACTCTCAGTACAATACAATAGACGAAACAGAGGTAGCAGCCCTATATCGGCCACGTAGCCCTTTCTCGCACAAAGGCACTTATGGCCACGTACTCGTAATAGGCGGCAGCTATGGCAAGATGGGCGCTATTACTCTTAGTGCACGGGCGGCCCTGCGCGCAGGCGCCGGCCTCGTATCTGCGCTCATACCCGGCTGCGGTTATACTATTATGCAAACAGCCCTGCCAGAGGTAATGTGCAGAACAAATGGCGACCGCGTAATAGAAAAAATTGACGGCTGGGAAAAGATGACCGTAGGCATTGGCCCCGGCATGGATACAGACGATAAGACAGCCACTGCCCTCGCAGCCTTCATAGATGAATGTAAAAGCCCCGTAGTGCTCGATGCAGATGCCCTCAACATCCTGGCTAAGCACCCCGACCTGCTGGCAAAACTACCCAAAGGCTCCATCCTCACCCCACACCCAAAGGAATTCGCGCGCCTATTTGGCGAGAACACCAATACCATGATACAGGTAGACCATGCCCGCATACAGGCCATGCGTTACAACATCAATATCGTAATAAAAGGCCATCATACCGCAGTAGTCACCACCGAAGGCGAATGCTGGTACAACCTCACCGGCAATGCAGGCATGGCAACTGGCGGCGCTGGCGATGTGCTCACAGGTATCATCACCGGTTTGCTCGCCCAGAAATACGAACCGCACCATGCCGCAATATTAGGAGTATACCTGCATGGCCTGGCTGGAGACCTCGCCGCAAAAGAAAACGCGCAGGAAGCGCTTATAGCCGGAGACATTATAGACCACCTCGGCAAAGCATTCCTAACCCTCCCTCAATAGAATTAGCTGTTATTGTGTACGCAACCTCACCTCTCCTTTGGAGAGGCCGGGAGAGGTTATTAATTCCCCTTATCTATACTCATCCTCCACAGCTTCAGTGCGGGGCAAGATTGGTATTCAGGCGACACCTTCAGGTAAAACGATGGTAATTTGGTAGTTACCCAGGCCTGCATCTTTAGCTGCTTTTTCTGTTGCAGCGCTACTTCCTGTATACGGTTGTAATCGTCCCTCAGGTTAGCCTTGTGCGGTGTGGTCCTGCTTCTCAGAAACACTATGCGGCAAGATTTGTCGTGGGCATCAGTAACAAAAATGTGCGGCGCAGAATAGTCGCCTTGCTTCATGCTATCCAGCATCAGCACCATGCCGGGGTCCAGCTTGGTCATATCCAGCTCAGTATTACCCGTCGCAGGGTCTGCTATCATACCGCCCGTACGTTTTGCAGCCTCGTCGGTCGAGAACTTACCCACAGCCTCGGGAAACGACATCTTTCCACTTACCAGTATATTACGGATGCTATCCAGCGTCCCGATAGATTTTTGGAAGTCGCCCGATGTTACTTCCGGTTTTATAAGTATGTGCCGTATATCCGCCTCATCACCCTTTCGCTGTATCATTTGGATGATGTGATAGCCAAACTTAGTTTTGATCACCGGCGACACCTCCCCATTCTGCAACCTGAATGCTGCCGATACAAATGCCTCTGCCCACGGCCCTGTACGCGTCACCCCATCATAGCGGCCACCATTGTCGCGGCTGCCTGGGTCATCGCTATATAGCCCGGCCATCGTTTCAAAGCTCTTGCCATCGGTCACTATCTGTTTGCGTATGTCTTCCAGTTTCTGCTTCGCATAGTCATTCATCTCCTTGCTTACAATAGGGTCTATCACTATCTGCCCTACCTCCACCGTCGCCGGAAAATATGGCAGGCTGTCTGGCGATATCTTTTTATAAAACACATCCACCTCAGCCGGCGATATCTTTATATTCTCCAGCACATTATTCTGCATTTTTTCCGCTATCATCTGTTCCTTAATGGTCTCGCGGTTCTCATCCTTTATCTGGTATATCGTCTTGCCCGACATTTGCTCCAGCTTTTCCTTAGAGCCATATAGCTGTATAAAATACCTCAGGCGGTTTTCCAGCTGTGCTTCCACATCTTCTTCACTCACCATTATACTATCACGTTCAGCCTGTTCCAGCAGCATTTTCTGCAATATCATCTGTTGCAGTATCAGGCATTTCATCGTATCGTTAAATTTCGGGTCTTGCGCCTTAGCCTGTGCAGCCTGTAGTTCCAGGTCGCTCTGCAGTATGATGCGGTTACGCCCCACCACAGCTAGTATCTTATCCGCGCTCTCCTGTGCAGAAAGCGAAAAACTGCAAACCAGCAATAAAATAAACAAACCCCATTTACCGGGTATTAGAACATCCTTCGTATCAAAACTCATGCTATAAATGAGAAAAAGTAAGTGTAAGCGACAAAAATAGTTTATTTAACGCCTTTATTCCAATGCCAACACTATTTTAACTTTTAGGCGCATATAAAGCCCCGAAAGGGCGAAATATGTCAGCGATGGGCATCGCCAATCGAAACTCGCGCATACGCAACACCACCTCCCCAAAAAAGGCCACGCAGATCTAGTAACTGATCAACTGAATATTATCAAGCAGCACACTTCCCCCAGTTCCACCAGCCGGCAAAGACGCCTTAAAATAAAGGTTATAGCTCGTTCCCTGGTACTGGGCAGCATAATCAGCCACGTTCAGGTAAAACTTCTGCCAGTGGTCACTCGGATAAATACCCGCAAGGGCATGTGGCGCTAACGATGCTATACTCCCCAGGTTTGCTTGTAAAAAAACAGAAAAAGGAATGGAGCATTTATAATTAAACTCAATAAATGCAGCCCCCGTGGGAATGACAAATGAATGAATGGTGCTATCAAATGAACTATCACTCGGATTATTAAGAGAAATGACCCCGGAACCTTGACCTTCAAAAACCGATGTGTTTGTAACGAACATAGCTACACCACTGCCATCTAACGAAAACTTAGTATACCCGCTCGTATCAAAATCAGATATGATGTAGGGCTTAATAGCAGAATAGTACCGCGTTACCGGCAACCGGTCGATCGTTTTGCCCGGCTGCTCTGCAAACGTAAACGTGTCCGGTTCATAAAACGGGTAAATGCTCGTAAAGTCGTTTTGCCCGTTTATAGTAACGCCCGGAAACAGCTCCAAAGTACCCTTACCCGTAGCCATAACAGGGAACGTAGCAGGCAGGTCAAAAACCCCGATCGGGTTATTATTATAATACGCCCACACACAACTGATCTGGTGCGACAGCGTAATACCCTTTACCAAAGGGTTAGCCACAAAACTAAATGAGTCTACATGTATATACGTAGGCGCCTGCTTGGTGTGGCTCTTTTGGCACCCGTACCAAAACCATGTTAAAAACAATACTCCATAAACTACAGCTTGCCGCATAATATTGTAAATGTAGATATTCCTGTATATTGATGTATACTTACTTCATCATCTTTGGTCGTAGATTCTATTATTAAGCCAGAACTTTATGCCACATCAGTATAGATCCGGGCGGCGCCCCGCTTTTAAAAATTAACTCTAAATAATTAGCTTTATTGAAATTTATGAAAAGGCTGGCCCATTCATTTCGAGACCCGGTATTTTGCACCATCTTCGTTATTTCAATATCGCTGATCATTCTTGATATCGTTCGCATCTTTAATGTTGCCCTCACTTTCGACGAAGCGGGTACCTACACAGACCACACCACTTATACAACCTTCATGTGGTCATGCATTTCATCAAACAATCACATACTAAATTCCCTTCTAAGAAAATTCTTTATCGATACTTTCTCAAACAATTTTTTCTTTATACGGCTGGGTAGCTTGCTGGCATTCCTTGTCTATTTGATCTCGGCATACAAGTTATGCCGGCTATTATTTCAAAAGCCGCTCTGGGCCATTTGCGGTTTTCTGCTGCTCAACATGTATCCGCTTGTATTTGAATTTTGGGGCCTCGGCAGGGGCTATTCTTTGGCTGTAGCTTTTATGTTAGCATCAATTTATCAAATCCTTATTTACTATAGCAACAACAAAAACATTTCGCTTCACCTGTCATTTATCTATGCCATCCTTGCCGTCTACAGCAATTTTTCATTGCTCGATTATTATTTTGGCTTTGCAGGTTTTATCCTGCTGCGCCCGCTTTTCTTTAAAAAAGATCAAAGATCATTAGTGTGGGAGTGCGCTGCATTACTCCTGTACACGTGCATATTATACCTGCTCATAGCCGGTCCCATAAAAAAACTGATCGCCGCAGGTGAGTTTTACTACGGCGGCGCCACAGGCATAGTGCACGATACTATCTATTCTTTAATTGGCTATAACCTTTACATTCAGGCCTCCGACCCTCACCATCACACCATCGTTCATACCATCACTTCTTTTATAGTTATTTTTTCCGTCGTCCCCGGCATTTACTGGGTTGTAAAGTACGCGATTCCCGCTTCGCGCAAAAAAACATTTACAGGCTGTTTATTATGGGTATTATTTGCAGCACCTGTCGTGGCCACAATGCTCATGCATACTTTCCTGCAAACTAAATATTTGATCGACAGAACAGCATTATTTCTCATAGCGCTTTTTGCATTGCAGCTTTGTTACTGGCTATACATTATCACACAGCAATATCCACTTACGGGCAATAGCGTTATTACCATTTTAACAATACTTATATCTTATAATTTTCTTACCAACATAAATATTTCCGCCACAAGGCAATGGTGGACAGATGAGTTTAATGTCATCGTGCTAAAAAAAATAGTGCGCGAATCCCAAAATAAAAAAGACAAAAATAAACTGGCTGTTTTTTGGATATTCGAACCATCACTACGATATTATACCGACGGGCAATACAGCAAATACTTTTACTCCATAACCGGCACTCGTAACGAAGCCAGTGACGATACAACATTCGATTACTATTATATGCCACGAGATATGGCAGATCATATATCAAAGCGGTATGCGCCCGACACTTCTTTTCACGAAGGCGCTTTTGTCTTATTCAAAAAACAGTAAATTTTCTCCTTATTATGCACTTTCGCTACGCCCGCCACACCCGCAACCTGCAACCACTAATAAAATTCTACACCGAAGTTATCGGCCTCGAAACCCTCGGAGGTTTTGAAGATCATGCTAACTACAATGGCATATTTCTCGGCCACAAAAATGATGAGTGGCATTTAGAATTCACCACATCAAAAGAACAAGCAGATCAGCACCCCGATGAAGACGATCTCTTAGTATTCTATGTCGAAACAGATGCAGAGATCAACGCCATCTTAAAGACCGCCAACAAAAACACCATAACCCCGGTAAGACCTAAGAACCCCTACTGGCAGCAAAATGGCCACATCCTCCCCGATCCCGATGGTTTCAATGTTGCAATATCCCTAAAGTCACCCGCATTGATAGCCCCCGACCCATTTACAAAAACAATAACAGCCACGGGTATAAACGACTGGAACGCGCTCGTTAATCACATAAGACAATTGCCTTATGGCAGAAATGAGAACCGCCAGGACTTTAGTCTTGTAATAAAAGAAGCCAAAGGCACCTGTAGTTCCAAACACGCATTGCTAAAACAAGTCGCCGACCTGAACGGAATAAAGAACGTAGAACTGATCCTCTGCATCTACAAAATGGATCAAAACAATACGCCGAAAATTGGCAATGAACTAACAAACCATGCTATAAAATATATCCCTGAAGCCCACTGCTATCTGAAGCTAAATAATCACCGCATAGACATCACCAGTCCAAATGCCGAAATAGAAAAAATAGAGAACGATATACTATTGGAAATACCCATACAGCCCGAACAGGTGGTAGACTATAAAATAGATTTCCACAAAGAATATCTAAAAAAATGGCTTAGAGAAAACGATATGAAAATAACATTCGATGAGATATGGAAAATACGGGAGCAATGCATTGCCAACTTAGCCGGTTGATTTATATAAACCCTATGTAGTGGCAATCCCTTGCGGTTGCCCTGCGCCACACCGGAAATACAGATACAACTAATAAATTTTGACATTAAATTTGTTATAACATTTAAACCAACCATCATGGAAACAATCACACTAAACCACGACCTCAAAGTATTTTACACAACCGCCGCATCCTTCCCCGATGGCATCATGGACGCATACAATAAGTTGCACACCCTCATACCCCCATCATCCGGCAGAATATACTACGGCCTCTCCCGCCCCGAAAATGGCATCATAGTCTACAAAGCCGCAGTAGAAGAATCCTACCCCGGCGAAGCAGAAAAATTTAACCTTGATACCATGGTCATCAAAAAAGGCAACTACATATCCATCACCCTAAACGACTGGGTAAAAGACACCACCGAAATAGGCCGCATATTCACTACCCTTCTCCACCATCCCGGCATAGACCCCGAAGGCTATTGTGTAGAATGGTATTTTAATGAAAAGGATGTAAAATGTATGGTGAGGCTAAATGATTAAAGAATAAACAGAAAAACGAATAGACCCGCTCCCCCAAAATCATGCTAAAACCCGCACCAGGCAAGCACTTCATATTTCGCCCTGTTTCACATTCCGTAGCAGGCATTACACCCCATTGCAACAACACCCACTCCCACCGTTGCCGGTGTTTCACCGGCAGCCCTCGCCAGGGACTGTTAACACATTATGTACGATGTTCATTAGAAAACTAGCAGAAAAAAACAATCAAAAACACATGGTCCGCTCCCCCAAAATCATGCTAAAACCCGCACCAGGCAAGCATCCCATTTTTCACCTTGCTTCGCATTCCGTAGCAGGCATTACGCCACACTGCTACATTCCCACACCCGCCGTTGCAGGTCTTTCGCAGGAACCCTCGCCAAGAAAAATCAATGCAAAAAGCACAGCCCTCCTCCCCAACTTTACATACATAACTAAATGAAATAAGATAGATATACAACCAATAGCTAAAACCACAAATTTAGAACTAAGAGACACCGGAAACCACGTATCAACTAATAAACCAATAAACTAATCAACCATTACCGCCGCTTCCGCTCATCCTTACCCTCAGCAGCCAGCAACCCCTCCATCACCGTAAAGGCTATCGGGCACACAGCCGTGTTCTTCAGCGTCAGCTGCACCCGCTTCAGGAAAACATCCTCATCGGTATAAGGGTACCGCTGGCAGTCGCTTGGGCGGTCATCGTAGATATTGCAGGTATTATCTTCCGCCAAAAAGGGGCAAGGCTTTTGCCGCGTCACATAATCGCCCTCTTCGTCAAGTCTCAGGTATTGAGCCACAAGGTCGCCCTCTTTCATCCCCAGGCTTTTGGCTATGCGTTTTATGTCTGGTTGCTTAAATCGTGGAGAATGGTTTTTGCAGCAGTTGGCACACTTCAGGCAGTCTATCTTTTCAAAAGCAGCTTCATGCAGGTCAGGTAGCGCCTTTAGCATGTTATTAAAGTTGCCTTTCTCCAGCAGATACTTATAAGCCTTCTGGTGCTCCTTCGATTCTTTCTCCCAATGATTAAACTCTTCCCCTAAAGGATGTTGTTTACTTTCCATATCACATAATTAATAACACGGGCTTGCGAATTAAGAGAAGCTCCCCCTTTAGGGGGTCGGGGGCAGTAGTCGGGGGGTTAAAGGCTCATCTTATCCATTATCCTTTCCAGGTCTTCATCGTTATAAAACTCTATAACTATGTTACCCTTACCGGTTTTCTTCCTGTCCAGCTTCACCTTTGTCGAAAAGTGCGACGCCATATTATCCTCTATCCGCTTATAAGCCGGTGGCAGTTTAGCAGGCACGGTGGGCTTTGCCGGTGCAGCAGTACCCTGCTTTTCCGTCGCCATATCCTTCACCATTTGCTCCACCTGCCTTACAGATAGTCCACGCTGTATAGTTTCCCTAAATACGTATAATTGTTGATCTACATGGTCCAGGCTAATGATAGCGCGCGCATGCCCCATGCTCAGCGATCCGTCGCGTACAGCCTTTTGCACATCGGGCGGCAGCTTCAGCAGGCGCAGGTAGTTAGCTACCGTACTTCGCTCCTTCTTCATTCGTTCAGATACCTGCTCCTGTGTTAGCCCGCACTCATCCATCAGCTGGCGGTAGCTGATCGCTATTTCTATAGCGTTCAGGTCTTCGCGCTGCAGGTTTTCCAGCAGTGCCATTTCCAGCATCTCCTGTCCATCAGCGCTCCGCACATATGCCGGTATATCCTTCAGCCCGGCCATCTTAGATGCCCGCAACCTCCGCTCACCAGATATCAGCTGGTACTTATTCTGCGCTGTCTTTATTACCGTTACCGGCTGTATTATATCATGCAGCTTTATACTCTCGGCAAGCTCCCTCAGCGCCTCCTCGTCAAAGTCACGGCGCGGCTGCTTAGGGTTTACCTCTATTTGGTCAAGTGCTATACGTGCTGTGGTATTAGTAATATGCTGCCCCTGGCCCGATACTGCCGGCACGCCTTCTCCGGTAGTCTTTATCTCGTCATCAATATTATCAAGCAATGCACGGATACCCTTACCCAGAGCGCTCTTTTTATTGGTCTGCGGTATGCTCATCGGTCTCCAGTATTTTATCTTCGTTCTTAATTTTTGTCATATTGTTTTTCTGCAGTATCTCTTTGGCCAGGTTCAGGTAGTTGATAGCCCCTGTGCTCTCTGCATCATACAGCAGTGCCGGCATGCCAAAGCTCGGCGCCTCGCCCAGTCTTGTATTGCGGTGCAGTATAGTATTAAATACCAGCTCGCCAAAGTGGTTCTTTATCTCCTCCACTACCTGGTTGCTCAGGCGCAGGCGGCCATCATACATCGTCATCAATATACCCTCTATCTTCAGATTGGCATTAATGCGGGTCTGCACGATCTTTATGGTATTCAGCAATTTCCCCAATCCCTCCAATGCGAAATATTCGCACTGCACCGGTATCGCCACACTGTCAGATGCAGCAAGCGCATTCACCGTTATCAGGCCCAGCGATGGTGAGCAGTCTATAATAATGAAGTCATAATTACCCAGCTCCGGTTCCAGCGCACTGCGCATCACAAACTCCCTGTTCGGGTGGTTGATCAGTTCTATCTCTGCACCTACTAGGTCCAGGTGGCTTGGCAGCAGGCTCAAATTTGGGGTGTCAGTTTCCAGTATCACCTGCGATGCTGGTGTATCATTCACCATGCAGTCATACAGGCTTATCTGCACATTCTTCAGGTCAAAGCCATTGCCTGTAGTACTGTTTGCCTGTGGGTCTGCATCTACCAGCAGCGTTTTGTACTCCAGCACCGCCAGGCTCGCCGCCAGGTTTATTGCTGTTGTGGTCTTCCCCACCCCACCTTTCTGATTTGCGATCGCTATTACTTTAGCCATATGCACACTGCCCGTTAAAGAGCCTTTTACTTAATTTATTATCTATTAAAATTCTATTAAAGGTACGACTACAAAGTAATCGTTTCACCGATCTTCGGCAATATTAATTCTTTACCCGCAGCTTTAAACTTTTCTTTTGCCTGCTCATGGTCTATTTTAATATATCCAAAGGTGTCAAAATGAACACCTATTATCTTATCGCATTTTATAAAATCCGCTGCTATTATTGCATCGTCCACATCCATGGTAAAGTTGCCGCCTATAGGCAGTATGGCAAAGTCAAGCTTTGCATACCTAGGCAGCAGTTGCATATCCATCATCAGGCAGGTATCCCCGCTATAATAATATTTGAGGTCCCCGCCATGCATCAGGAAACCACCTGGGTTGCCGCCGTATGATCCATCAGGCATCGCACTACTATGCCATGCAGGTAAAAAATGCACCTTCCCAAACTCAAAATTAAAAGATCCAAAGTTCAGCGGGTGTATATTCTGCACACCTTGTTTTTGCACCCAGCTCACCACTTCATAAGCCCCTATCACCTGCGCATTAGTCCTTTGCGCAATAGCCACCACATCTGCCACATGGTCGCTATGCCCGTGCGACAGTAATATATAATCAGCCTCTATGCTGTTAATGTCTATATCCTTAGCCAGCTCATTAGCGCTGATAAAAGGATCATATAAAAACTTCTTCCCGCCTGTTTCTATACCAAAACAAGCATGTCCGTAAAAAGTAAATTTCATGTTGAGGGATTTTAAAAAAGTGACTGCCGCAAATTTAACCAAATTAGGAATCACTATCAAAATCACTTTCAGGTTAAAAATGATTATCTTTGAGAATAACAATTTTAGATATGAAACTGACGGCTGTGATAGAAAAAGGAGAAAATGGTTGGCTCGTTGGACAGATAGAAGAGATACCCGCTGTTCTGTCCCAGGGCAAATCTGTCGACGAACTTAAAGCTAACCTCATTGACGCCTTAAACCTTTATCTCGAAACGAATAATACTAATAGCTAAGGTCTTTAGGCAATCAGTATAATCTCAAAGGGGCTTCCCAAGTTATAGCAAAACAGAAACAAAAATGCATAAGCCCTGAGAGGGCAAAATGTGCCCTACGACATTCCTTAATTCCCCGCCGGATTCCCCTGCGTAGGCACCGGCACCATAGTATTCCCATTATTATCTGCCGGGTATTGCTTCATATAATAAGGATAGTTTAGCTCAGGGTGCAGGTCAAGGCTTATACCTTTCAATATCTGTATCCTCGCCTTACCCATATCCGCTTTCTCCATCACAGGCGGCATTGCCGGGGTAAAGACATATTGCCCGCCGCTCCAGTATACATAACCGCCTCTGTTAGGATCATAAAAAGTATAGTAGTCGGGGAAATAAACATGTGCCGTAGCATCGTAGTTATGAGCAGCTGCCCATGGCGGGGCTACTGTTGCCTTGGCAGTTTTATGTGTGGCTTTATGTTTATGTTTCGTGTGCTTGGCGGTGTTGTCTTGCGCATGGCCACAAAATGGCAATATGCATATCATTAATACCAGCAATATCCTGTTGTTCATAACCATAGTTTATAACGTTGTCACAATATCATGCCACTGCCTAAAAATTCTATATCCAGCAGCTTATATATCTGAAAAACGATTGTTAACTCCACTAAAACAGTCCGTGGGTATACTTTTTTTATTTATTATTGACAATGGTTGTTTAAAAACTTATTTTTATCCAAATTTTCATTCCTTATGAACGCAACAATTGGTGTCTACGACAATCATGATCTCGCTGTCGAGGCCGTACAAAAATTAAAAGATTCTGGCTACCCCGTTGCCCAACTATCTATTATGGGCCTTGCAGAAACAGAAGTTGTAGATGACCAGATGCACATAACCACCAAAAATCCTATTAAAGCTGGAGGCCTGGCTACAGGTACAGTAGTAGGCACAACCCTGGGCATCCTTACCGGTCTGGGTATGTTTGCCATACCGGGCGTAGGTATATTATATGGTGCGGGTGCACTTGTAGGCGCTATAGCAGGCTTCGACTTTGGCCTCATAGGCGGTGGCATTGCCTCTGCACTGGCTACAGTGGGCGTAAAAGACGATATGGGCAAAAAATATCACGATGCCTTGGTAGCTGGCAAATTCATAGTAGTAGCCCACGGAAGCGAAGACGACGTAAAGAAAGCCAACAGCCTGCTCGGCGAACATGGCACACACGACGAGATAGTTTCTCACTAACCCCATTTGAATTAATGGTATTAAGCCAATATTATAAACGGGAAAGCCCCGAAGGGGCGTAATATAACAGCCGGGGGTGCAGCTCCCGGTCACATATCACGAACACGCACAGCCCTGAAAGGGCGTAAGAACTTTACCATATTATCTATAACCCCAAACCCCAAAAGGTTAGGGGTTTTAATTATAGCGTATTGTGAGTACAAAAAAAAGAAACGTACAAGCGCAAAATATAACTGTCAAAACTCCGCTTGCTGAAATAAAGCCGGAAGGCTTCCACATTCCCTATCCCATACTATTTCTGGCACTTGCCGTATTAGTTGTCTACTTTCCCACGTTCTCTTTCGGCTTTACCGATCTCGATGACTCCATCTTCATCCGCGATTTCCACGAGTACAACGAGAACCTGCAAAACCTCGTTACGTCTTTTTCCCGTGGGGTATTCAGTGCCACTAAAGACTCTTATTACCGCCCCCTGTTTCTCGATACCATGATCTTGAATTACCAGGCAAGCGGGCTCAATGAAGCTGGGTATCACATAGTCAATGTATTATTCCACCTGGTATCGGTATTGCTGCTATACAAACTATTCCGAAGGCTCAATGTAAAAGAGCTTCACGCCTTCATGCTCTGCCTGCTGTTCGCTATCCATCCCGTATTATCAGAGGCTGTAGCATGGATCCCCGGCCGCAACGACACTTTACTGGCTATATTCACGCTTTCGTTTTTCATCACATCAATTAATTATTCCGAAACAGGCAAGCCAAAGTGGCTCGGGCTATCCGCCTTGTTCCTCATTCTATCATTCTTCACAAAAGAGACCGCAGTATTCAATGCACCTATTGCATTCATATTAATGATCATAGTACTGAAAAACAATTGGCGCGATAAGCAAAACCTCGTACAATATGGGGTATGGCTTGGCTGTTTCGTACTTTGGTTTCTAGCCCGCTCATCAGCGTCTTTACAACCCATACCTGTGACCACTGCACAATTAGCAGGCGACTTTATCCACCGCCTGCCCGTGGTCATTCAATACCTTGGCAAAGTCTTCATCCCCGTAAACCTTAGTGTTTTTCCTATTATAGAAGATACGGTATATTATTACGGCATAGCGGCAATAGTGCTGCTTGCCGCTATCATCTACCTTAATAAAGATAAAGACTGGCATACCATAGGCAGTGGCATAGCCATATTTATCCTCTTCCTGTTGCCTGTGCTATTGGTGCCTAAGTCCCTCAACGAGCAAACCTTTGAGCACCGGCTCTATCTCCCCATGATCGGCATACTCCTTATCCTTACGCAAACTATTTTATTAAAGAACAAGCTGCAGGATAAGCAGCTATTTATCGCGTGGACAATAATTATTGGCATACTAGCCGGGGAGAATTACTACCATCAAAAGAACTTCGCAAACCCGGTCGCTTTCTGGACACAGGCTGTAGAAACATCCCCACACTCTGCTTACGCCACTATGATGCTGGCAGCCCGCCAGGACGACAAACATCAGCAGGACGCCTTTAACTTATTCCGCCGCGCCTACCAGCTTAACCCCAAAGAAAAGTACCTCAACTTCTACTACGGCGTCATGCTCCAAAAAGAAGATTCCGTACAGGCATCAGAAAAATACCTGCTCACCGAAAAAAACACCTCCGGCTATTATGAGTGCGACTTTTACCTCGCACGCGTGTCTATGGAACAGAAAGACTTCGCGGGCGCTATTAATTATCTCGTTACTTACCTGAAAACAGACACTCAAAACAAAATAGCTAATAACAACCTGCTGCTACTTTACATCGACACTAACCAACCGGCCAATGCCATTGCCCTGGCAAAGCAAATGCAGCGATCAGGATTAGATGTGCCAGCCCAGCTACGTCAGCGGCTAGGTATTTGATGCTAATTTCATGCTATTTTATATATTTGTTAAACTGATCAGCAGATAAAGGTGGCCACGAATAAAGCAAGTAGTTCAAAACAGAAAACTGCCATTGCAGCCGCAGTTTCCCATCACATAGAGGAGTCTGCAACACCAGGCGCAATAACTATAACTCGCCCGTTATTGTGGCTTGCTCTGGTCGTCATAGCCTTATATCTTCCTACGTTATCATTTGGTACTGTCGATCTCGACGACGGTTTCATTTTTACTACAGACAGCCATTACTATTCTGATCTGCATAACCTGATCACATCATTTTCAAGGAGTGCATATAGCAATTCTTCCGATATTTTTTATCGCCCCTTGACGGTAAACGTTACACTGCTTAACTATCAGCTTAGTGATAGCGGCAAGTACTTATGGACCTTCCATTTAGTAAATGTGCTCTGGCACATGATCGCTGTTTTGCTGCTCTACAAGCTTTTTATCAGGCTTAATGTTAAAAACCTGGTTGCCTTTATTCTTACCCTCTTATTCGCTGTACAACCCGCGCTAACCGAAGCTGTGGCATGGATACCCGCAAGAAATGAGACCTTGCTCGCTATTTTTGTTTTCTCCTTTCTGATTCACACTATAGATTATGAAGTGGAAGGAAAAACAAGGTCCTTATTGTTATCCTCATTTTTCTTGCTGGGAGCTTTCTTTTCAAAAGAGACCGCCGTATTTGCGCCACTTGTAGCCGTTGTTTTGATCACCCTGGTACTGCATAAAAAAATGTTTGGCCGGCAAAACTTTATTTTATATGGTATATGGACAGGTTGCTTTGTTTTGTGGCTGGCAGCCCGAACTCATGCTATAGCCAACTCTGGTATTGACCCCGTCCATTTACTTATCGGCTCAATAGGAAGATTACCATTGGGCATTCAGTACTTAGGAAAGATGTTTTTGCCTTTTAACCTGAGTGTAAGCCCTATGCAGCAAGACACTGTTTACTATTACGGCATCATTGCCATATTGCTGATTATAATAACCGCTATACTTAATAAAAAACGGGATAACAAAGTGATAATAGGCGGTATATTGATATTTATACTTTTCATGATGCCGGTTTTTTTACTTCCCTTTGCAGTATGCCCGCCTACCTATGAATACCGCATGTACCTGCCTATGTTCGGTATCTACCTCATCCTTACCCAAACTGCTATTTTTAAAAATACGCTAAAGGATAAACAGCTGCTGATGGGCGGAATTACAGTCGCGATCTTATTTGCAGGTATTAATTTATTTTACCAGCAAAGTTTCGATAATCCACTTGTATTCTGGACGCAGGCCGTAGCAACAGCTCCGAATTCGGCCGAGGCAAATATGCGGCTTGCAGCACGTACTGACGATCCTGAAATATCCAAAGCCCTTTTTCTTAAAGCCTTTGCAATTAATCCCAGGGAAAAGCATCTCAATTTCATTTACGGTGTAATGCTGCAAAGTAAAGATTCCCTCTTAGCCTCAGAAAAGTACTTTCTCGCAGAAAAAACGATCGACACCTGTAGCGAATGCGACTTATACCTGGCACACGTGGCCATGGAAAAAAAAGACTTAAAGGGTGCCACCGCCTACCTGCAGAGCTACCTGGCGAATAACAAAGCAAACCAGATGGCCAACGATAACCTGTTATTGATCTACCTCGACACCGACCAGGAAGACAACGCAAAGGCACAGGCACAGCATATGCTCAGCCTTGGCTTAGCTGTACCGCCGTCGGTCAGGCAGCATTTCCATATATAATCTATCGGTACCCCGGCTTTTGCTCCAGCCAGTTACAGTAGTCCATACTGCCTAGCCTGAAGGTCACCGGTACGTGCGCCTGCTGCATCTTCAATTCCTGCCGGCAGAAAAATCCCAGGTGCTGGGTATATAGGTTTTGAGGAATAGATTGCTCATTTGTTGGTTGTGGGGCAAAGGTGGCCGGCAACGTGTTACCGGCCATGCGAATAGTATCCTTTTGTACCTGCTTCATATGCACAAACTGCTGCGAGCGGGCAGAGAAAA
>Ga0206843_10075_pt1 | contig 35023 bp, 29 predicted proteins | sample Alteio_BWOrgCont_21_FD_152869 | JGI IMG/M metagenome (GOLD analysis project Ga0206843, IMG submission 152869) | Enriched cells from forest soil in Barre Woods Harvard Forest LTER site, Petersham, Massachusetts, United States -... | ecosystem: Environmental > Terrestrial > Soil > Temperate forest >...
TCGCCTTAAAAAAGCATAGGTGCTTTTAGGTGTGAGACTAATACTTGAATCCAGGATGATAGGCTTAAGGTCCATCTCGAAATAAAAGGGTAAACGGTGCCCGAATTTATGCAGATCTCCAGAGACACGTACAATATTTTTCTTTTCAAGGTTTGCAGGTAGAGGATATAAGCTAAAATTGGTTGTTTTTATTCCAAAATCATCCCATTTCCAGAGTTTAATTAAAGAAAGCTTCATATCGTTTTTTTCCTTTTCATACCTATTACTTTTCTTGAAAATAGGTAAAAGCTGAAGTGCAAGTTCATGTGTTTTTTTCCATCTTTTCAATGGAAAGTTTTGTGGGACATAAGCGGCAGAATCCTTGAAAAGGTTAGGTGGAAGGTCCATTGGAGTACAATCTTGAAGTAAACCTAAACGCATTGATTTTTCAAGCTCTTCAGGGGTTGAGTATAATTTAATAACATAGTGGGAATCAGGGCAAAAATGTTTAAAACCGCCATTAGGGATGGGGATAAAATCATATCGGGCAAATAAAAAGAGATAGCCTAACATGGCGCATTTTACCGTTCGATCAAACACGGGCACATTTTGATACTGAAGAGCATTTTTAACTGTTTCGTAATAAATATTCAATAGTCGGTCAATAAGACGATGTTGTCTTGAGGGGGGGGTATTTTCTTCTCTTTTTGCAAACTCTCGTTGAGTTTGCAGTAGTTTTGAAGGGAGCCATTTTTTGATTGGATAAAGTTGATGGAGCATTGTAAGTTTATCGCCTAACCTATCCATGTCTTGTCTGAGACGTTTCGTGACTAACGAGAAAGGGTAGCGGCCATAGGGAAAATTGACATCGTTCCATTGTTTCTTTTTTTGTCGTAACTCAAGATATAGCTTATTGTCCGCGTTAAGGCGATTTTGAAGAGTTTTAATTTCTTGGAGGTGAGTGTCATAACTCTCTCTAGATTCCCAATAACATAAATTCACCACAATTTTTGTAGCGATAGGAACATAAAAAAATTCATTTTTGATGCTATTTCTATTTCCTGACGGGGTCTCTAGACGGTGATTTCTCAACAAAACTCGGGCTGTTTGATAAGGAAGAGAATGCAAATGATCGAGGATCAACTCCATCGCTAATTCTGCTCTATCTTCAAAGAAGAATGAAATAATCTTGAAGAGATTGCGATAAAAAATTGGGCTGGCCTGGACATCTGGGGATATGATATTTAAGAGATGCTGATGATCGCAAAAGATGTCAAAAAATATTTCTAAATTTTTTTTTGAAAATTCTTGAATCCTGATTATTCTGTGTTTTTCTAAATTTTTCTGAAAAAAAGGAATATATTGTAAAAGATCAGGATCAATTTCCAGCGGGAGATCATTCTCCACGATAATTACGAATTTTTGTTGGGACGGAGATAGTTGATATGAATAATTGCTGAATTTAGTTCTAGTTAATTCTAAAGTCATAAAATGCTCCTATCTTAAAGGGGTAAAATAAAAAGAGGATCATTAACTTGAGATATATCGTCTTGAAAGAATTAGTGCAACCGGTGATAATGAAGAAACAAAGTCCAATTCCATAAAATAAAAAAAGTAAATCAAAATGAAATTTGCAGTTGATTCTAACCATCGCGATTATTTCCAAAAAAATCAAGCCATTGAATTCGATTCCCTTCTTGATGGAAAGCAGCTGAATATTATCGAAAACCACATCAAGAAGGCATTGGCCATCCGCTTAGGAAACACGAAAGATAAGACGGATTCCTTTTTATCGGAAAATTTATTTATGGCCGGCAGAGATTTATTCCGCGAAGACCCCGCTATCCGGAAGATGATTTCGCAGAAACATTTTGCTGAAATTGCATTTGAACTCATCCAACAAAAACCATTAAGGCTAGGCTATGACCAATTTTTTCCTTCCCCGCCTATGCAGCAGATCTTAGATCATCACCAAAGTCCCTACTGTCATTTATTGAAAAGCAGACCCTCATTGCAAGAAATGAGTTCATTGCAAGGGGTACTTTGCGGTCTCATGATTTGCATACGCGCTGAGCTAACAGAAAACGACAACACTATCCAAGAAGGGACAACCATCTTTTCACGCAAAGCAGGCAATGGAGTTTTTTTTAGTTCCAGTGCAGCTGTGAATTTTGCAGATTTAATCAAATGCACAGACTGTAGCTACTTATTGGTTGTTTATGTCCATTCATCTGCGGTTTACATTTTAAACACACTTGACCCTAATGTGTATGCTTTAAAAGAGTATGGTTATTCTCTTGGCGATAAGCTAACGGATAAATTAAACCCGATTATTTTAAGATGATATATGTTTAGATTTTTTATCTTGCTAGCATATTTGTGGATAACAAACTTAGATGCGGCAGATAAGAATATCAAACTAAAATATGTTTCAAATATCCCAGTTTTGCAAACGAGCGAGTTGAAAATAGTGATGTTGAACTCCCTTCCCGGAGTTAAATTGCATGAAGAAAACAGCCAAGTCATCAACGCTTTCCTCTCGATTGTATCAGATCAGCAAGATAAGATTTTTATCACTCCTCCTTTGGATGTCATGTTCACTCTTAAAAGCTATGTGATAGATCTCAACATTAATGACAGAACAGCTCGTTTTCATTCCGAAGAACCTGAAAAATTGCCTCATCTCATGCAAAGCTACAAAATGGTTGACAGGCCTTTGAAATTACGCATCAGCAAAGATTGTAACTTTAAGGCAAGCAATGAGGGACTTCAATCTATTTATTGCGAATACCCGGCATTAAAAGAGATTCAAATTGAAAATTTCCTGTATGAATGGTTCCAACATTTGTTCGCATTGGCCGGCAAGGATATATATGTGGGCGCCATTTTCGATGTGCCAATCAATGTAAATCAACGGGAAGGAATGCTGCATTATGAAATTAAATCTATTACAGATCAGGAAATTCAAGCCGGATTTAATGGAAAATTGCGCGAGAAAATTTTGCATTTTTCTAACGGATTGCAAGAAAATTGCAAAGGCCCCGAGAGAATGGAGATGACAGTCAACGGGACAACAAACGGAACAGTGACTTGGAATCGCCATAACGCTCTGGTGTATAGCTTTCAAGCAAAACATTTGATAAAGAGCACATTGTCAAATGGAGAAGAATCTTGGACTCTGAACGTAAATTTAACCCACCATTTTGTTTCGAAAGAGGTCTAAAATGCATTTTGAGGTTTTGATGACACCGATTGCATCCCCTGAAAAGAATATGGAGATGGATGTCAAACTCTTAGAAAGCCTAGCGAAAGAAGAACGAAGCATTTTGCATTTCTATGCCTGGGAAGGGCGCTGTGCAACTTACGGACATTTCATTGATCCCTATAAGTTTTTGAATGAAGAAAAGGTCCGGCATCACAAGCTTCATTTAGCTCGCCGTCCGACAGGAGGAGGGCTCATTTTCCATCATTGCGACCTTGCTTTTTCTGTTTTGATACCCGCAAAACATCCCGTGTATTCGTTAAATACCCTGAGCAATTATGCCTTTGTAAATGGGGCTGTAATTGAAGCTATTAAAAATTTAAGGGGGAACAGCACGGATTTAGCATTATTAGAAAACGAAAAGGAGCCCTTAGATGAGTATAGCCGTTATTTCTGCATGGCCAAACCCACAATCTACGATGTCATGGTGCAGGATCGCAAGGTGGGAGGAGGAGCGCAGCGCAGGACAAAATACGGCTTATTACATCAGGGAACAATTGCTTTAAGCCTGCCTTCGGATTTATTTTTGAAGGATATTCTGATGGAAGAACATAGGATTATACAAGACATGCACCGCAATGGATATGTTTTATTAGGTGAAAATATTACGCCTGAGCTATTGGAAGAAGGTCGCCGTGAAATGCAATTTTTATTGCTAAAAGCGATGCAAAAACGATTGTGCATATAATCTTGTGCTTGATTGTTCAATCTTGCGGCTAAACCCACTCCATCTAGCATGAATGGACAGAACCCAATGGACGAGGCAAAATGGACAACAATGGACATGGACAATGGACATGGACGATGTGCATAAATCTCATCATCCACAGTAGAAATTTACGTTTTGTCCATTGTTGTCCATTTTGCCTTGTCCATTGGGTTCTGTCCATTCATGCTAGATTGAGTGGGGATTACAGTTTTGTAAGGTTGTGCGAAAGTTGATCCATCAGTGCGAAAAGTTCATTCTTTTCTACTTTTAAAGCATTCGCTAGAAACTGATATTTCGGTTCTTTTTTACTCTCAGTTATTCGATTTGTTACGTTTTGCAAGGCTTTGGCTAGAGATAAGTAAGCTTTTTGTTTTTCTGGATTTTTCTCATTTTCCGCCGCAAGATTGAAAATAATAGGATTGAAAAATCTCAACATAAAATTTTGTGGGGTAAATAAAGCAGAAGCATCTTTCTCGAACCCCTCTTTTTTTGCTTTATCTACAACTGCATTTTTCCATACCGTTGTAAATTCTTTGATTTCTTTAGGAAATTTGGGATCGTTAGTAAGATCAACTAATCTGTGAAGAATTTTAGTGCAATCATTTAGTAAGAGTTCCTGATGGTTTTCATTTTCTAAGTTATATTCTTTTATGGTAATCTCTTTAAGCACTTTTTCAGGATTTGGAATCAGTTTTTTGTGAAGTGCAACCACTAGCTTTGAAGCCATACTATTGTCTCGAAATAGAGTTTCTAATTTTTCTAGCGGCAATTGTGCTATCAAGGCATCTTTAGTTAAATCTAAACATTCTTCTTTAGGTAAGCTTGTAAAAACTATATCAATTAGGTCCTGACTATTTTTCGTGAAGGGATGGGGTTTGGTTAATTCTCTTAGTATAGCAATTCCGGCATTGTTATTGTCTGAAGATAAATATTTTTTTAATATTTGTTTATCTCGTGGAGTAAACTGCTCTGTATTGCCCTTAAATTCTGCATCCAAAAGCTCGAGAGCTCTTGTTTTTGTTGCATCTCTTACTTTTTGTTTTGGAGTAACGACATGCTCCTGATGCATCGCTTTAATAAAAGCTATTCCCTCATTGAACGGCTTAGCCAAGGCTTTAAAAAATTTAACAACAAAATTGTGCGTTTTTTTTTCTGTTGCCGGTAGTTGGTCAGGATGGAGTTCTTTTGTAGAATTAATAGGGCTTTTTGATTGTTCAGTAGATAAATTTTCACTTTGAGCAAGATTTTTAGGAAGAGATGGAAGAGGGGGGAAAAGAACATTTTCGGAGAAAGCGTTTAGGGCTGCTTGCGTTGTTTTATTATCCGGAGATTCCGAGAGTATTGGGATTTTGACTTTTATCTTCGTACTCGTATAAGAGAAATTCTGTACGGGGCCAGGTTCATTGGATTTAGGAATAGAATTCATAATAACTCTTTTGTTTTTAATTGCACATTACAACCCTGTATTAATTATAAAATATTACAGTATTATATTAAATAATTATAATTACTTATATCATTAAGCTTCGCTTTGTTTATTTTTCAATCAAAACACTTTGAATTATGAAAGATTGAGAGGAAGGTTTTTTTATAATATAAAAATATTATTTTTATTTTGTATAATATAAATATGTATTGCAATTATGTATTTATAAAATGCAAAAAGGAGAAAATATTATGACTGTCATTGATCCTGGTAATGGTAAAAAAGGTAATAAAAGGAAAAATAAAAGATCTATTTTCTTTAAAAAATTATAGTTCAAAGCAAGTCATTGAAATAATCGACGATTTACTTATTAATGTCATTGTCCATAGCATTTATGGCCCAGCCAAATTGGGTAATGCTCCACATGACAGGAACATTTGCTTCAATTTCCACAAATTCGAGCTCAAGAATTTCGGGGGTAAAATCGTTTATATCCTGGATTAAAGACAAACTATTAGCAGCCACAAGTGAAGCTATAAATGTTGCAGTTAAAGTGTCAGGATCTGCTTTTTTGGCACTTTCTTCATCAATTTCACCTGTCTCTGGATTAGTCATAATTGTTTTTTTTATTTCTAATCCCCAATCCCTGAGGGCTTTCATTTTCTCTTCTCGAGTTGAGCATTGCTTGTATTTTTTCATTGAGATTTCTGCAAGATTTCTAAATTCTTCAGTTTTCAATTTTATTTCAGTAAATTTTTGAGTTTTCAATTTTTCACCTTTAAATTTAGACCTCTCAATTTTTGATTTCTTGTCGATTATCAATTTGTATTTGTTAACAAATGGGGAGGAGGTAAGGCCGGACGAGAGTTCATTCATTCTTGATGGGGAGGAGGTAAGGCCGGACGAGAGTTCATTCATTCTTGATAGTAAGACATTGTGTCGCTGATTTATAGCATCCACGACAAACTTTAAGTGTTCTTCTTGAGGTATCTTTGATCGATTTGTTATAGTTTGCAAGGCTGTGGCTAGATTCGTGTAAGCTTCTTTTTTTTCTGGTTTCCCATTGTCCGCAGCAAGTTGGAAAATAATAGGATTGAAAAATCTCAACATAAAGGGTTGTGAAGTCAATGAAGCAGCATCTACATCGTCTCCCGTTTGGATTGCTTTGTCTACAACTGCTTTTTGCCATGCCGTTGTAAATTCTTTGATTTCTTTAGGAAATTTGGGATTGTTAGTAAGATCAACTAATCTTTGAAGAATTTTAGAGCAATCTTTTTGTAAGCGTATCTGACCTTTTAAGCGTATCTCATTATTTTTATTTTTCAAGTCATATTTTTTTATGGTAATCCCTTGAAGCAATCGTTTAGGATTTGGAATCAGTTTTTTGTGAAGTGCAGCCATTAGCCTTGTAGCCATACTAGTATCTCGAAATAGAGTGTCTAATTTCTCAAGCGGCAATTGTGCTATCATGGCATCTTTAGTCAAATCTAAACATTCTTCTTTAGTTAAGCTTGTAAAAACTATATCAAATAGGTCCTTAAGATGGTCCTCAAGATTTTGGGGAGGGGATTTGGTTAATTCTTTGGAAGGGGGTTTGGTAAATTCTCTTAGTATAGCAATTCCGGCGTCGTGGTTGTCTGAAGATAAATAATTTTTTAAGATTTTTTTGTCTTCTGGAGTAAACTTCTTTGTATTACCCCCAAATTCTGCGCCCAAAAGCTCGAGAGCTCTTGTTTTTGTTTCTACTTTTGCTTTTTGTTTTGGGATAACGACATGTTTGTGATGCATCGCTTTAATAAAAGCTATTGCCTCAGTGAAAGGTTTAGCCATGGCTTTTAGAAATGTTACTCCAATACTGTGAGTCTTTTTTGTAGAACTTGATTCCGGAAGGCTATGAGCATCAACTCGTTGTGCAGAATGAGGATGAATTTCAGGTTCCAATGGTTTTAATGCTTTTAATGCACTTGCAGGTTTTTCACCTTTTTTTGGTAATCTAATTTCAGCAGTCGTTTTGTGATAAATATATGATTCTTGAGGGGGTTTAGGTCCAATAGTAGTCATAATAACCTCCGTTTAATTTTAAATTATAAATTCAGATATATTTCTAATTATAATATAACAGCATTTTTAATTAAAGTAATTTGCAAATTTTAATTATCGAACTCGCCCCCCCGTGTACATAATATGTGAAGGTGATGACTTTCAAGTGGCGGAACAACAAATTGGAATTTACTGTCAATATGACATTTCTATTTAGCACCAACACATTATAATTACTTAAATAATTAAGCTTCACTTTTTTTATTTTTCAATCAAAACAAGATTGATAGGAGGATTTTTTTTATAATATAAAATATTATTTTTATTTTGTATAATATAAATATGTATTGTAATTATTTATTGAGAATATACAAAAAGGAGCAAATAATATGGCAGGCATTGATCCCGCTAATGCTAAAAAAGGTTTTGATAGATCGATTAACTTACTAAATAAAATTGTTGAAAAAAATCAAATGGAGAAAAGAGGAATAAAAGGAAAAATAAAAGATCTATTTTCTTTAAAAAATTATAATTCAAAGCAAGTCATTGAAATAATCAATTTGGCAATTAAATGTTATGTCAATATGAATCCTGAACAACAAAAAGATGTCTCTGCATTAATGCAGAATTTTAAAATAAAACTGGACAACTATTCAAAAGATCATAAATTAGACAAAAAAGTACAAAATAAAATTAAAGATATTTACAAGAATATTTTTCCGGATCAAGTTGAAAGCAATGCACCTCAAAAAGAAGTTGAAAATACTACATTTATTGATAATAAGATGAAATTTAAAATCTTTTTGTTTAATGAATCTAAAAAGTTGGCTGTTAAGCCTTATGATTTTGAAAAAGGAAAAAAGTTGCTTTCTGAATTGTTATCAAGCATTCAACTAAAAAATGTCAATTTGAAGCCAATGGGTACTGAATGGCAACAATTGAATAAATTAGAAGATAAGTTAAATGCTTACAGACACAACTTAAATAAATTAAATAAAGTTTTAGATACTGCCGATTTTGCTCTAGTGTTAAGCAAACTTTACAGGGATATTTTTGACAAATTAACGGAAACAAAGGAAACAATCAACGAAGTGCTTGAAAAATTAGTTGACTCACCGATACCGACATCAAGAGTTGATTTTTTGTATATATTAAAAGCTGATGACTCTGAAAGACTTGCGAATAATATAATGGAAAAATTTACAGATGAACAAAAAATGAATTTAGTAAAAGCACTATTAAAAAAAGAAGTCGAAATTAGTACAAAAGATTCAGCTTTATTTTTCCGCCAAGATAATATTACAACAAAGTTAGTAACAAAAATGCTAACTAAAGAACTTGGCGAAGAGTTTGATAAAAATATTGATGAACTGGTTAAGATGCATTGTGACATGAAGCTCAATGATGATATTGAAGAGGTTAAGAATCGTTGCAAAAACAATATGGATCCACAAATACAGGAGCAAATTAGTCCTGAGCAAAGGAAACAGCTTGTTAATGCATTGTCTGGATTCATGGATGAACTTTCAAAAGTAATAGAGGATTGCTCTACTCCCTTATTTAAAGAAATTATCACTGAAGTGAGCAAAGCAAATGAACCAAAATTTGCGGTAAAAAGCTTATATCTTCGAGTGATTAGTGCTAAAATTACAACGAGTGCTGTGAAGAATAATGTAGGGACGTTGGTGCCTAAAACACTTTTGACAATAGCTAATGAAGCGACAGATTTCAGTAAAGAACCCCATATGGAATTTATATTCAAAAAAGACGATAAAGATAGAAAAATGATTTATGACAAAATTATGTCCAGCGTAAATTTTTAAGTTGAGCAGTCAAAAAACAACAAAAGGTTTTGAGAGAAAGGGCCTTTTTGCTAATATTCTTTTCTTATTAACGGGAGTTTCGGATAAGAAATTTCGTTAATGTATTCGATGTAATGTTTTATATCGCCCTTTCAGGGCTCAATGTTTTTCTTTGTTCCCCCAGGCCTAACGGCCTGCTGTGATAGATCGGCCTTTCAGGCCTTTCTTAGCGCCGAAGGCGCGGAATTACATAGCCCAGGCCGTTAGGCCTGGGTTGAATCAAAGAAAAACATTGAGCCCTGAAAGGGCGGTATAAAGCATTGATATAGAAGATGTTATATCAATTTCTTATCCAAAAATTCACGTTTGTTATGATTCAAATTCTTGGAAATTTCCACGGAGACTAAAATTCATGTTAGGCTTTTTTCGCAAATACCAGCGTTACTTTTTTTTACTGGTGACAGTTGTCATTGTCATCTCTTTTTCCTTTTTTGGAACCTATAGCGCGATCACCAATACATCTACGCGAGATCAGGTCGCTTTTGTAGCTGTGGATGGAACTCAGGTGTCCCGTTCAGAACTTGACCAACTTGTGATGTTCATCGGCACCGATGCAGATGATAAATTGCTTTTTGGAGGTATCTGGGGACCTAATTTTTTGAACAACGGCGTTGTTAAAAAAGATCTCCTTCAAACAGGTCTGGCTGAGCTGCTGGCAGAGCAGTATCCCGGGGAAATCGAACAAGATTTGCTGGCTCGCCACCAAAAAGAAAAGAGCTATACTTTGTATACTCATCCTCAAGCTCAATTCCTCAGCGTAATGACTGTCTGGAATTATTTGGCTCCCGATATAAAAAAGCATTACGATACTTTAAAAAACAGCAACGGCAATACTGCCGAGGCTTTCAAAGATAGGGTCCAGTTATACCTCGCTGAAAAAAAACTTCCAGCCCCCCTTGTACGCCAAGTGTTGCTTTATCAACAGCAACAATATAGCTGGCTTACCCCAGACCCGAATTTGGAACGCACCGACTTTTCCCTCTTTGGATATCATACCGTTGAAGATTGGTTCGGTTCGCGCTTTTTACGTCTCTCAGCCGAATTTATCATAAACGCATCCATCATTGCAGAGCAAAAAGGGTACCAAGTGTCTAAAGCGGATGCCCTTTCAGATTTGATGCACAATTCAGAAATCAGCTACAAGCAAGTGATGAACAATCCCAACTTAGGAGTTGCCACTAGCGGCGAATATTTCAACGAACAATTGCATCGCATGCAGTTGGATAAAAATAGCGCTGCAGTCATTTGGCAGAAAGTGATGCTTTTCCGCCGCATGTTCCACGACATGGGCAGTTCGGTTTTTGTCGATCCTTTGATGTTCCAAAAATATGATGAATATGCGATGGAAACGGTCGATGGGGAATTATATCGCTTGCCGCCGGAATTTAGATTCGGCGATTACCGCGATCTGCAAAAGTTTGAAATTTATTTGAACGCCATCAGCAAACGTCAAGAGGACGGAAAAACCCTTCTTAAATTGCCGACTAAATTTTATTCGACAGCAGAAGTTGCAAAAAATAATCCTGAACTCGTCCAAAAGCGTTACCTGCTGGATGTATCCAAATATGATAAAAACATGCTGCAGACAAAAGTAGGGGTCAAAGATACTTGGCACTGGGAAGTCGAAGATCAGAATTGGAGCATGCTTCAAAAGCAATTTGCTGACCTTGGCATTAAAAAAGCGTCGACTCGCGATGAGCGCTTTGCTGCATTGGATAGCTTAGATGACAAGACTCGCAGCAGAGTGGATGAATTTGCCCGCAAGGCCATTGTTGAGAGTCACCCTGAATGGCTCGATAAATCCTTGCAAGAAGCTGAATTGGGCAGAATGACAATCGGCCTTCGCCTAAAAGGCGGCAAGCCTCCATTTATCGGTTTAAAAAATAACGATGAACTGATGAAGTTATTAGATCATGCCAAGTTGGGCGAGCAAGATTCTGCTTTGTCAAAATTTAGTGCCGATGGCAATACGTTTTATCGCATCCTTGTGATCGATCGGTCGCCTGATCAGGAAATTCTGACTTTCAGCGAAGCTCAGCAAGAAGGGACTCTAGATAATCTCCTCGATAAAAAGCTAGAGGCCTATTACCCTCAAATCCGCGAGAGCCATATTTCTGAATTCCAACAAGAAGATAAAAACTGGAAGCCCTTCGCCGATGTCAGAAATCAAATCGCCGATCTATACTTTGCTAAAACTTTAAAAGCCATCCACGATGAATATGCTGTAGCAATTGCCCCTAAGCAATCTCCAAAAGAACTCATTGTAGATATCAGCGCTTCTTTAAGATTTTATCCCTATTTCATGGAGTTTCTCACAAAAGCAAAGAAAGAACCTAATGCTTTGCAGCCTTATCTTCAACTTTCCCAACCTGAGCCAGAAGAGGGCAAACTTCCCTCTCCAAAGGCTTTGGCAGATCAATGGAAATTGGAGAAAACGGCTTACCAGTCTGAACGGGGCAAAGAAGAGAGTGAAGTGGATTTGGTTGAAGCATTTGAGATGAAGCCCAATTCCTGGAGCTCCATTCAATCTCCTGCTAATGGTGACCTTCATGTATTTTATTTGACTAAGCGGGGCAATGACTCCAATATGAAGTCTCTGAGTGAAAGGATCTCCACAGCGCGCAACTTACTATCTGATGAGTCCCAAAGAATCCTGATGCAGCGCATCCTGCATGAAATCAAGGAAAAACGGGCCATCTCATTAGATTATCTCAATCAGGGAACAGAGATGGAAGGCTAGGAATACTAAAAGAACATTTATGGAAAATTTTGTTCCAATCACACCGGTTAATTTTTTTCAGATCCAAACCGATTGTCATTACATCGGACCGGGTTTTCCTAAATTAGTAGGAGGTAAGATGCGCAAGTATCTTTTACCGAATACTTCGCAACTTTGCCATGAGAGTTCATTTGCAGAGCTTGGAATGGGATGGAATCAAGAGGGAATTGAAGTCCACGCTTCAATCTCCCGACCTTTCCTTAGGGCAAGTTTTCCTAATCTATCTCAAGGTGATAGCTTGGAGCTTTTTTTTGATACAAGGGATGTCAAAACGGCAGGATTCAATACGCGTTTTTGCCACCATTTTTATTTCCTGCCTGAGGAAGTGGATGGGCAAATGTCAGGTGAAATCACAAAATTCCGCACGGAAGATACTCATGATCTATGTGATCCTTCTGAATTAAAAGTCATCCCTCATTTTAAAAAAACGGGCTATATCCTTCAAATTTTTATTCCAGGCCATTGTCTTTTTGGTTATGATCCAGAACAATTTGATCGATTGGGATTTGCTTACAGAATAAATAGGTCGGGAGGTCCTTCGCAACACTTTTGCGTCGTGTCCGATGATTTTCAGATCGAACAGCAATCCTCACTTTGGAGCAGCTTAAAGTTAGTCCGATGAAAACTGCATTATATGAAAGACATTGTGCATTAGGTGCTAAGATTGTTGAATTTGCCGGTTGGAACATGCCTCTGCAATACAAAGGGGTCATCCCGGAGCATCTTGCCGTCCGCAAGGCTTTAGGGATTTTCGATGTGTCGCATATGGGGAGGATCGAAGTTTCCGGCCATGAAGCCGAACAGTTTCTCGATTATCTCTCCACAAACATTATAGCGGGGAAACCAAGTTTTTCGGCGACATATACTGTTTGGCCGAATGGGGTTGGAGGATGTGTGGATGATTTAATTGTTTACAAACAAGATCCCCACCATTTTTTTGTCGTTGTCAATGCATCCAATCGTCAAAAAGATCTGGACCATTTAATGAAATATACAACCGCCTTTGATGTTCACATCCAGGACAAGTTTTCAACGGAAGGAATCCTTGCCATACAAGGTCCTAAAGCATTACAGGTTGCAGAGCATATTTTTCCGGAAGCTTCGCAAATCAAGCCCATGCAATTTTTATTTGCTGATTACAAAGGGAGCAGCATCATTCTTTCAGGTACCGGTTATACCGGAGCGGGTGGTTGTGAAATTTATGCTCCCAATGCTGTGATAGTGGAGTTGTGGGATCGCTTTCTTTATGAAGGCCAAAACGAGGGGATAGAACCCGCCGGTTTAGGGGCAAGAGATACCTTGCGATTGGAAATGGGATATGCGCTTTATGGCCATGAACTCAATGAATCCATCTCCCCTAACGAGACTGTTTCAAATTGGACAGTGCGTTGGAAAAAAAAAGATTTTTTAGGGAAATCCTTGATGCAGCAATTGGAAGCGAGTGAAAAAAAACGCTCGGAGCATGGGATTATATTATTAGACAAGGGGATTGCCAGAGAGGGGTATGAAGTTTATCAAAATGGGCGTTTGCTTGGAAAAGTCACATCGGGGACCTACTCTCCAACCTTGAGTAAATCTATTGCCATTATCTTGACTGAGGGTAACCTCAAAAATGGCGATCACGTCGAGGTGCAAATCCGCCAAAATCGCGTCGAAGCAGAAGTCGTGCCTCTCCCTTTTTTAAAAAAACCCGAACAGGTAAACGCATGAAATATACAGAATCACATGAATGGATTAATCTTCAGGATGGTCTAGGAGTGGTCGGTGTAACCGAACATGCCCAGAAAGAATTAGGAGACATTGTTTATGTAGAATTGCCTAAAGAAGGCAAGCAGGTCAAAGCCGGTGAAGAGGCTGTTGTTTTGGAATCCACTAAAGCAGCTGCAGATGTCTATTCGCCTATTTCAGGGGTAATCGTAGAGGTTAACCATGCTTTAACCAAAGCCTCTGAATTGGTTAATAAATCACCAGAAACCGAGGGATGGTTATTTAAAATCAAGCCTTCAGATCTAAAAGAATTAGATAAGCTGTTGGATCCTGAAGCCTACCAAGCCATGCTATCTAAGGCATAGAGGCTTAGGGACTTAGGAGTTTTAATGGATTTCGTTTCAAATAAAGGACCGCAGCTACAGCAGATGCTGGAGGCGATCGGTGTCAAAAATATCGAAGACCTATTTTGTTCTATTCCTGAAAATATTAGACTTCCACGGCCTATTTTAGACGATGGGATGAGTGAATATGATGGAATGAAGCATATGGAAGCCCTTTCGGCTAAAAACACCTACGCAGGATTCGATAATTATCTAGGCGCAGGTGCCTATGAGCATCATATTCCCGCAATTGTAAATGCGATTTGCAGCAAATCGGAATTTTTGACATCCTATACCCCTTATCAGGCGGAAGCTTCGCAGGGAATGCTTCAGATTATCTTCGAATTTCAATCCGCTATTTGCGCTATGACCGGTATGGATGTGTCAAATGCCTCCTTATATGATGGAGCATCTGCTTGTGCTGAGGCTATTTTAATGGCTTTAAGACATCGTAACGATCGGTCAAAAATTCTCATTGCCCGCACACTCCATCCTCATTACCGTGCAGTGGTAGAACAATACTTAGCAAGCCATGATTTCCATGTCGATTATATTCCTTTTCATAAGGATGGCAGGATTGATCAAGAAGCCTTTCATAATCTTTTAGACCACTCTACCGCAGCCGTGCTTTTGCAATACCCTAATTTTTTAGGGGTCGTCGACGATATCAAAGCTTTGAGCAGCCAAGCAAAAAAATGTGGGGCGTTGACCATTTTGTGCGCCAACCCCTTGATCTATGGGCTGTTTTCATCTGCGGCAGAGCTTGGCGTTGACATTGCTGTAGGCGACTGCCAACCTTTTGGGCTGCCTTTGCAGTTTGGAGGCCCTTATGTCGGGTATATGGCATGCAAAGAAGATTTAGTCAGGCAAATGCCCGGCAGAATTGTTGGAGAAACAGTAGACACAAAGGGACGGCGCGGTTTTGTCTTGACTTTGCAAGCACGCGAACAACATATCCGTCGCGAAAAAGCCACTTCCAATATTTGCACAAATCAGGCATTGGCTGCATTGGCTGCTCTCATTGGAATTCTCTGGTATGGCAAAGAGGGGCTTAAAAAGTTGGCCTTAACGAACTTTCAACGGGCGTCCTATTTGAAATCTAAATTACAAAGCCTGACAAATTTTTCATCGAGCGAAGCAGTTTCTTTTAATGAATTCGCCATCGATTTTGATAGGCCTTTAGAACATATCATGGATCATTTCCGCCGTCATGGCATTGAACCGGGATTAGATTTAGGCCGTTATTATCCGGAATTTAAAGGCCATTTGCTTGTCGCTGTGACTGAAACAAAGTCCAAGATGCAGCTTGATCATTATTACAAGACAGCCGTCGCCATACGAGGAAGGTGAGAATATGAGCAAGACGATATTTGAAAAAAGCCAACGAGAACAGCATGCTTATAGCCTTCCCGCAGACGAAGAAGAGTTTCAACGTTTTTTACCCCCGCAAAATCTACTTAGAAAAGTTCCTTTGCCTTTGCCGGAGGTTTCTGAAATTGATCTGACCAGGCACTTTAGCGAGCTTGCCCACAAAAATGTCGGGATTGATAATGTCTTTTACCCTTTGGGTAGTTGTACAATGAAGCTCAATCCTCGTGTGAATGAATGGGCTGCTGGGCTGCCGGGATTTGTGCGGACTCATCCGCTGGCTCCAGAAGAAACGATCCAAGGCAATTTACAGTTAATACATGAATTATTGGAGATCCTTTGCTATTTGTGCGGCATGACAGCGGGTACATTGCTTTCGAATGCAGGAGCGCAAGGAGAGTTTGTTGGCATTCGCATGATTGCCTCTTATCATAAAAAACGAGGAGAGGGCGGCAGAAAGGAAATTTTGATTCCTGACAATGCCCATGGGACGAATCCCGCCACCGCTGCCATGGCCGGTTATACAATCATCACAATCCGCAGCAACAAGCATGGAGATCTGGATCTCGAAGATCTCAAAAATCATTTGTCGGATCGGACAGCAGGGCTTATGTTGACCAATCCAAATACACTTGGGTTATTTAGTTCCCACATTCTGGAAATCGCCAAGCTGGTTCATGAAAGCGGGGGTTTGCTTTATTATGATGGAGCTAATCTAAATCCTTTGTTGAATATTGTGAGACCAGGCGACATGGGTTTTGATGTTATGCACATCAACTTGCATAAAACATTTTCCACGCCCCATGGTGGAGGAGGGCCTGGATCAGGGCCGGTCCTTTGCAATGATAAACTGAAAGAATTTTTGCCTGTGCCTAAAGTGGAATTAGTGAATGGATCATACAAGCTTGTTTGGGATGAAGTGGGAAGCATCGGAAGGATCGCTTCGTTCCACGGAAATTTTGGCATTTATTTAAGAGCATATTTGTATGCCAAGCTGCATGGCAATTTTGGGCTTAGGAAAATTGCTGAAGCTTCCGTTGTCAATGCGAATTACCTTAAAAAGAAAATCAGCGGCTTATTTACAGTTCCATTTTCACAACACTGTCTGCATGAATTTGTGATTCAAGCCGACAATTACATTGACAGAGGGATAAGAGCGATGGATATCGCCAAGAGACTGTTGGATTATGGCGTGTATGCCCCTACGGTTTATTTTCCCTTGATTATCAAGGAATGCATGTTAATTGAGCCTACTGAAAGCGAGTCATTAGCGACGTTGGATCGGTTTGTCGACATCATGCATAAGATTGTGGAAGAAATTCAAACCCACCCGGAACTTGTCAAAACAGCTCCTCACACCAAACCTGTGACTCGGTTAGATGAAGTCCTCGCAGCCAAAAGACCCATCCTAAAACATTTAACTCTTAACCTTTGATGGCTTGAATATGGATTCCCAAATCGACCATTTTTGGATTTGCAAGTCTTTGATAATCTTTCCATTTCATTTTTATCATGTCGGTATGTGTTCCGGCATTAAAAACGATGTCCTCATCAACTTCCAGGACTTTATCTGCATACACCGGTAGATTATAAAGATTGCCAAAAGGAGGTTCTGCGCCCACTTCAAATTCAGGAAATTGTTTTGCCAGATCTTCTTCAGATGCGAGTTCCACATTTTTTGCTTTTAGAAGATCTTTCAGCTTGTATAAATCAATGTAGTGAATCGCCGGCAGAACGCACATCACCAAGGTGTTATCTGCTTTAACAATCACACTTTTAATGACTTGTCTTCCAGGAATGTGCTGCGAGCCGGCAATTTCCATGGCAGTATAAGCAAGAGAATGTTCTAAAATTTGATAATTTATCTTTTCATTATCTAAGTAGGCTTTTAATTTTTTTGCGATGGTCATTGAAGATCCTTTGACTAAGAAGAATAGATTTAAACATAAAAATGGACGGGTAAATTGTCAATAAAATTATTTAATTATGGTTCGATACAGATAGATTTTTGTTCGATACAAATCAGGGACCTCGTAAATTTTTGCAGGGGTCCATCCAGGGATTGCGAAGGTGTTGGATACGATCCACGTGCCGGGTTTAAGCTCTTTTTCAAACTTAATTTTTAGCTGAAGCATTGCTTTGGGATAAAGATAGCAGACGATAAGCGCAGCATCTTCTAAAGATGAATCAAAAAAATTGCATTTTAAGATCTTCAAGTTCTTTGAACAATCGATGAGCGCTCGGCCTTTTGAAAATAAAAAAGGAACAGGGGAATCTTCAAAAGCAACCACTTCTACTCCAGGATAGCGGGAGGCAAGAGGAAATGCCAATGTTCCCCATCCGGATCCCAATTCATAGATTTTTCCGGGAGGAATTTTTTCAGGCAAGGCCAAGAGCAAACATTTTTTTGCTTTTTGAGAGGTTGGCATGGGACTGATTCCATGATAGATGGTATAGTAAACGATAGAAATCAATATCCCTAAAAAACAAAGGCAAAATAGAATCGATAGCAAGAATGACAAATCCATAAATTATGTATAACACAGGAGCTCCCATGCCGCAATTCGAAATCAATGATGAAAAAGTTGTCAAAGCCATTCAAGATCTTATGTCCCTCGTTGGAGAAACCAATGACACGTTGGAGATGGATTTAGTTGTGCAAATGATCCAAACAAGCTTAAAACTGTATATCGAGAAGCATGATACCGGACAGTTAAAATTGATGACACGGGCCCTTAAAGAGATGCGTTATGCCTATCGCATTTTTAATCAATATACAGGATCACAGCGCATCAGCATTTTCGGTTCGGCTAGAACGCCTGAAACACATATCGATTATATTGCGGCTAAAGCTTTTAGCAGTTTAATGGCCTCGCAAGGATGGATGTGCATTACTGGAGGGGCCGATGGTATTATGAAGGCTGGAATAGAAGGCTCTGAGCGTAATTCTAGTTTTGGCCTTTCCATTAAACTGCCTTTTGAAATAACGACCAATACAGTGATAGCAGGGGATCCGAAGTTAATCATTTTCCGCTATTTCTTTACGCGTAAATTGATGTTTATGAGCCACTCCGACGCTATTGCAGTTTTTCCTGGAGGATTTGGGACAATGGATGAAATATTTGAGGTTTTGACTTTGATGCAAACCGGCAAAACGACGTTGCTGCCTATTGTGTTGTTGGAAGGTGAAAATGGCAAATATTGGGACCATTGGGAAGAATACGTCCATAAACAATTATTAGTAAATGGTTGGATTAGTAAAGAAGATCTTCATCTTTATTATAAGGCTCCCTCGATCGATAAGGCAGTCGAACACATTAATAAATTTTATCAAAGATATCATTCTCAAAGATATGTCAAAGATTATCTTGTGATTAGGATGAAAGCACCGTTGACAAATGATCAAGTGGCTCAATTGAATCGTCAATTTCCGAAGTTGTTGAAATCAGGGGAGATGCAGCTATGCCCTCCTTTTCCGGAAGAAACAGATTTTTTGAATTTGCCCCGCTTGGCTTTCATTCACAATCGTCAAAATTTTGGCACGTTACGGGCCCTTATTGATCAAATAAATGAATTTTAAAAATTTTAAAAACTCTGGACAGTTTTTTGCTGATAGATTATTTTAATAGAGCATTGAATTAGAATTTTATTTTCTTAACGTATAAGTTTGTGAATACCATCTAAATTTAATAGCCATTTTTGTTTTAATTCAGGCGATTTTTTTCTGATTTAATGTTGTTACAGGAAAAAAAATGAAGTGTCCTTTTTGTCATCATCAAGATCTGAAAGTGAACGACTCACGCGATGCTTTCGAAAAGAACGCTATCCGACGAAGACGCGAATGCTTAAATTGCTTGCGGCGCTTTACAACTTTTGAGACAATTGAACTGACGCTTCAGATACACAAACGCGATGGACGTTATGAGGAATTTCAACAGAAGAAATTGATTGATGGAATGGATGCAGCTTGCAGGCATACAACCGTTAGCCATGATCAGGTCATCATCATTGCAAATAAAATCACCGAAGAACTGATGCAGAATCAAATCCAGGAGATCAGTACCACCGAACTGGGAAATATGGTGATGAAACACTTGCAAGCATTGGATCCTATTGCCTATATTCGCTTTGCTTGTGTCTATAAAAGATTTAAAAATGTAGAAGAATTGATTGAGGCAATTCATTCAATACAACCAAAAGATGACATATTAAATAAGAGGAGAGTTTAATGGCACTTAAAAAAAGTGACATCGTGAAATTTAAAAAACGATTAGAGGACTTGCGTGCACAGCTGACGCAGTCGTTAAAAGGCACAACTGATCAAGTGAAAACACCTGATGAAGGGACCGGATATTCACAGCATCAAGCTGATCAAGGCACGGATGATTTTGACCGCACCATCAGCTTAGAAGTCACATCGCGGGAATTCAACCTTTTAAAACAGATAGACCGTGCCTTGGAAAAAATTATGGAGGGAACATACGGTGTTTGCGATATCACCGGAGATGAAATTCCATTGGCTAGGTTAGAGGCCGTTCCCTATGCGACAATGACGGTCAAAGCGCAAGAGCAAGTAGAGAAGGGACTTTTGTGATATTAACTAATAGGACTTCCAAGACAGCAATTCAGATAAGTATGTGGAAACTAGCGATTTTACTAGGCTGTTTTGTGTTTGTTTTGGATGTGATAACAAAATATTTGACCCAGGAATATCTGCCGTTGAATTATCTGAATCCTCATTTCTATCCCTATGGTGGAATTGGAGTGTTTAAAAATTTTCTTGGAATTGAATTTTCTATCAATCACGCTACAAATCGAGGAGCTGCTTGGGGTATCCTGGCTGAATTTCAATCTTCTTTATTAATTTTGCGTATCATTTTAGTCTCAGCTATGCTTGTTTATGTGTTGTTCTATAACAAAGATGTGTCCAAACAAATCCCATTAATGCTTATCATGAGTGGCGCTATCGGTAATATTTGCGATTATTTTTTTTATGGGCATGTGATTGATATGTTTCATTTCATTTTTTGGAGATATGATTATCCGATCTTCAATGTAGCAGATTCAGCGATATTCATTGGCATTGTATGGCTATTTTTATTATCCACCCTTAAGCCTAAAGAAAAACCATCTATATGACTCAAAGTACATCCTTGCGAATTGCCAGCATAGAATCGGAACCGCCAATGGAGGTCTCCAAATGGTTAAAGTTACAAGCTTTGGTTGACTTTCAAGAGATGATTAGCCTGTTTGACGCTTTGGGATCTTTTGAGATTTATCTCACAGGCACTGTTACGAAATCCGGGGAAGGGGGCGTATCGAGAGAGGAATTTTTGGAGGTGTACCAAAACTACATTGCTTCTTTGATGAAAGGTGAAGTCCCCGAAGATTCGATCTACCGTCCTTATTTTAATGCGATATTCACTGTGTCTTCGGACCTTCTTTATGCTATACCTGTGTCACAGGGACGTCAACTCATACGCACATCAAAACCTGTCGTCCAACTCCAATCCCATTCTATGGATTATTCTCTTCTCGATGAAAAATTCCGTCCCATGGTTTTTGGTGTTGACAGTATCTCATGGGGGATTCAGTTTTCTTATCCTCAGCTTTTTTTGGATCCAAAAACCAAAGAAATTTTGCAAATCAGTGAAAATGAAATGTTTCCAAATACAAAACTTTTCCGCCAATTACAAAAATGGCTGCGCAAAGAAACCATTCCCACTTCTTTTCAAGTTGAAAATGAAAAAATAAATGTCCCCATGCGTTTAGGCAAAAAATGCCTCGGCTGGATCAATAAACATCCGCAGCTGCTCAAAAAACATCTAGTTGTCAGGATTTAAGGAAGTGTGCAATAAACTTGAAGAGACTCTCCATAAGCGTTTTATCGAAAAAAAATTGACGCTTAGTATAGCTGAGTCATGCACGGGGGGTAGTTTGGCCGCAAGGTTTACTCGCATGCCGGGAGCTTCGGGTTACTTCCTAGGTTCCGTTGTTGCTTATTCCTATCAGCTGAAACTTAAGCTCCTCGGTGTTCCTGAAGATCTATTAAGAGAAAAAGGAGAGGTGAGTCAGGAAGTTGTTGAAAAAATGGCGGAAGGTATATTGAAATTAACCGAGAGTGACTTTGCTTTGGCTGTTTCAGGTATCGCAGGTCCAACGGGAGGCACTCCAGAAAAGCCTGTGGGTACGGTTTGGTGCGGCATAGGTCAACGCAATGGATCGATTTACACCTGGAAAATTCAATGTGATGGGAGCAGAGAGATGATCATTGAGCAGAGCATTAACGCTCTTTTAACCGAACTTCTTAGTCGTACATAGGGTCTTTATGGGATTATGGACTAGAAAAACAATACAGGAGCTCCAAGAGTCAAGTGAAGAGGGCGGCCAAAAGCTCAGTCGCCATCTAGGGGCTGTCGACCTTATATTTTTAGGGATCGGATGCATTGTGGGAGCCGGGTTATTTTCAATCACCGGGATAGCCGCGGCTGAAAATGCCGGCCCCGCCATTGTGATTTCTTTCATCATCGCTTCCATAGGATGTGCTTTTGCAGGCTTATGCTATAGCGAGCTGGCCGCTATGATTCCCATTGCAGGGAGCGCTTATACATTTGCATACGCGACCATGGGTGAATTGATGGCTTGGAGCATTGGCTGGACTCTTATCCTTGAATATGCGATTGGAGCCGCCGCTGTCTCAATCAGTTGGTCGGCTTATTTAGTCTCGCTTTTACAGGATTTTAACCTTCAGCTGCCGACATCTATAACAGCTTCGCCATGGCAGCCTGTCAAACTTGTCAATGGGATCCAAGAATATGGCATTATTAACTTGCCAGCTTTATTGATTGTTGTCCTCATTTCGATTATTCTTATTATAGGAATCAAACAATCTGCCATCGCCAATGCAGTCATGGTTGTCACCAAAGTTTCAGTGACATTAGCTTTCATCGGGATCGGATATTTCTATATAGATTCTGCGAATTATCATCCCTTTTTGCCTTCCAACACGGGACATTTTGGAGAGTTTGGCTGGAGCGGTGTCTTTCGAGCGGCAGGCATCGTATTTTTTGCCTATATTGGGTTTGATGCTGTATCTACAGCAGCTCAGGAAACAAAAAACCCGCAGCGCAATATGCCGATTGGAATATTGGGCTCTTTGGTGATTTGTACTTTTTTGTATGTATTATTTGCCTATGTCATGACAGGGCTTGTGAATTATAAAGATCTTAATGTCGCAGCTCCTGCTGCTCTTGCAATCGAACATACCCCTTTTCATTGGCTGCAATGGCTTGTGAAAATTGCCATCTTAACAGGTTTGACCTCAGTCATTTTGGTGCTTTTACTGGGTCAATCACGCATTTTTTATTCAATGGCAAAAGATGGATTGCTTCCCGCTTTCTTTTGCGAAGTACATCCCAAGCTTCATACACCATGGAGATCCAATCTGATATTGATGGTATTTGTTGGTTCTTTTGGAGCCTTAGCACCATTAGAACTTGTCGGCAGCATGACCAGCATTGGGACATTGTTGGCATTCGTCATGGTTTGCGCAGGTGTTTTAGTGCTAAGATACCTCGAACCCAATTTAATTAGACCCTTCAAAACGCCTTTTGTTCCATGGGTTCCTCTCATGGGAATTTGCGTCTGTTTGTTCATGATGTTCTTTTTAGGCTGGGAAAACTGGATGCGTCTATTTCTCTGGCTGGTCATTGGTTTGCTTATCTACTTTTATTATGGCCGTTTTCATAGGTAGTTACCACAGCAAAGATTCATATAATTAATCCTTATTCAAAAATTAATTTTTTATTAATGTATAAAATATATTATAATAGCATTATGTACATAAATTAAATAATGTTATTATTATGATTACTGGATTAGACACTTCTTTTAGAGTAGCATTTGTTACAAAAATTTTAGAAAAATCTGATGAAATAAAAAATAAATTTGAAAATAAACTTACCGAATTAACATGCAAATTTTTTAAAGAAATCACTAAAACTCATGTCAAAGAAGGGCAAATGATCAAAAGGCCTGCCATTCTTTCAAAAAAAGATATCAAAGGGAAAATTTTAAGCCTATTTATCAAGATTGTTTGGGGGAGCACCTTTTTAAAAGTTTTCAAAAATGAAGCCATGGAAAAAATGATTGGCATGAAAGAGGTCTATCCAAAATATAAAGAAAAAATGAGAGAGGACATTGAAGAGCGGGAGAAACATGTTAACGAAGGCGCTGCCCGATTTAAAGAAGGTTTGCCAGAAGGTTATCTAGATAAAAAACTAAAAGATGTTAAAGATTTTAAAAAAATCCCCCACAATGATTTAGCAAAAATCCATCTAAATACTGTTAACAACATTAAGCAAGAAAAACCATCGAAATTTCAAGATATTATTTCCGGAGATGGAAATGGATGGACAGCTATTCGCGTCATAAAATCTGAAGATGGCTCTTTACAAGCTATAGAAGGAGCGATTTGTCCTACCAGCGAACGGGCGCTTGATGTATCGGATGATTTAAACAATATCTATATTCATTTAAGCGATGATGGACACCTTAGCATTACCTGTGGAATAATCAATACAAAAGACAAAGCAGACCAGTTCATGGCTGCGATCGGCCATGCCTTAGACAAATATAAGGAAAAATTAAGTGATAAACCGTTACGCATCAACATGCATCAACTCAACTCAATGGGTTCTGGCCCAGGAGTTTTAGTCTCGGAACATGCCCTGGTCGCCAAGCAGCATCAGATGGTCAATTATATCAATCAACATTTAGAAAAGAATCTCCGGGAGAAGGACATTGCCTTCACTGGCAAAGGTCCCTTTGTATCCCATGTCAATCGATGCCTCAATGGCTTTACTCAAATTAAGGGTGAAGATGAAAAGTCCCATCCTATCAACCGTGAAGGGGTAGCTATCCAGATGGGTTGGTTTATTGAAGATCTTCAAAAGAACTACGAAAAAATCCCGAAAAAGTTAACGGAAAAAAATCGCACAATACAAGAAACGATTGCGAAACTCCAAAGAAACCAAGGTTCTCTAAGCATCGCAGAGCAGTATCTATCGGACCACAATTCTGAATACCAAATAATAAAGGAAGATATTGAAAATACAGAAGCGGAAATTATTAAAATTAATATACGCATCAGTGATCTATCAGTAGAACACAAAGATGAACTTTCGAATTCACTGACGCGCCGGAAAGAAATATTAAATAATATGTTCTTTTTCAACCTATATCAAGATGTTGAATCTAAAAAATACTTTGATCAATTGATTGAGGGAAGGATGACAATTGACGAGATGCTGGAATTGAAACCGGATTTCCAAAAAAACCTACAGGGCATTCTTGACCGTCGAATAACAGTTATTGAAAGGAGTGCAAAAGAACTAATCAATGAGATTAGAGAAATTGAAGCCCGCAATAAACAGGTTAACCAAGAAGTAGAGGTTTATAAAAATGCCATTAGCGAACTAAAAATTAAACGAGAAAGTTTGAAAACGGATCAAACTCAGGGTTCGGATTTAGATGAGAAAAATTACATCAAGTTTCTTACAGAAGAATCAAATGATAAAAAAAAGGAAATCAAAGCCCTTGAAAAACAACTCGATGCAGAATTGAAAGAACTTGCGGTAGAGATGAATAAACTTAGGAAAGACCTTGAAGATGAAGGTGAATTGAAAGAATTACACGCGCATATGAAAATAGCTTCGCAATTACTTGCGATGCAAACTGAGCAGGCCGGCAAACCAGGATTTCTTCCCAAGTTAACACCAGCTCAAGAATTGAGTTACCAGCTTTTATTTGACCATGTTTTAGGGACTGTGACTGAAATCAACTGCAAGAGCGGCCTTGACCGCACAGGTTTTACCCGCAGTTTGCATAATGCTATTCAACAAAAATTGAAAGATGAACCATTGGAAAAAGTTTTAGATTTCTTGACAGGTTTCGAAGACAGGGTTAAAGAAATGGATAAAGAATATCAAAAAAGTAATGTATGGTCGGACAAATACAAGGCGGAGTATGCTTTTCAGAAAGCTGTTTTTGCAGAACTTATGGGAGTAGCCCTGACTATCACAGGCAGGAGTAGCGGACCAGATGGACTGAAGTGGCATCATGATAAGAAGTCGCTAAATCCTTATGAAAAAAATCCCCATCCGCTGCCTTTCATTCCTATCTTTATTCAGAATGGCGATCAAACACTGGTAGAAGTCATTGAATTTGATAAAAATGGCAAGCGCATGCTGGGCAAAGTTGGCAATGCCCTTTTAATGGGACTATCTTCTCATCGAGGAGGATAGAGTACCTTATTTTTCTTGGAATTTCATGAAAGTATTATCAATATAAACGTTGTTATTAACCATCTTATGATGGACAGGTTTCACGGTGATAAGATAATTGTTCATTTGTTCTAATAAAAATCCTAAGTTATTCATAGGTCTGATCAAACAGTTAAATTCACCCATATTAAAGAAATCTTCAACAGAAGAGCTTCTCGTCATTTTATGTGATGTTTTACATTCAAAGAGAATATTATGTTTAGAGATGCTTTTTGTGAACTTTTTAATTACTTCTGCTGGATTGCGATTTTCTGTAAATAAATACACATAAAGGGGCCTATGATAAAACAAATCATCGAGCTTATTGATTTGCTCAATGTAATAGGAGTCAGGAGGATATTTCAATGGAGATGTCTGTTTGACTTCTTCACCTTCCTTTTCGGTAGGTGCAGGCATATAGACCGCAATAGAGATCCTTTGACGAGGAATTGCTAGGCCAGTAATTGATTTTGCAGGTTTGATTAATTTTTTTAATAGCTTTCTAAAGTCTTTAGCTTGCCAATCTATTTCCAGGAATGGCACATCATCATCAAATTCGATTTCAGATTCAGTAAAAGTAGGGATGACATATAAAATATTAGATGGATCTTCAAAACAGAGGTCTAATTCATTGCTAATAGAATGAACAGCCTCAAATTTAGTCAAAAGGATTGGTTTAAACTTTTTCTTTTCTTCCCCATGAAGATTAAATTGGTTAGCAAAAGGGAAAGGCTTATAAAGCAAAGGAATATTATAATGAAAAGATAGCCATTTACCTCGCAGATAAGACATCAAATTATCTCCAAGATTGTGTCCGTTAATCTCGTAGGAGATGCGGCTCTGCACTTCTAATGTATGGGCCTCTGTTGGGACTGAGATGTTATCGTTTTTTACTTTCTCTGATTCTAAAGAAGATAACAGGCCCTGAGACAACAATAAACATATAATTAAAATTTTAAACATTCGCAACCTCTTAAAACATTTCAAAAAAGGTAACAAAGATAGGCAATAATAGAAAGCAAAAACGAGCCTAGCCCGCGTCATGTCTAACCTTTGCGCCTCTGTGCCTTTGCGCCTTTGCGTTGAATCTCACATGGCCTCACAACTTTGTGGAAACGTGAGATTCAACGCAAAGGCGCAAAGGCACAGAGGCGCAAAGGTAGGACATGACTCTAGCAATTAAATCACAATGAGTTGATTTTAAAGAGGTTTCCAGATATTTTAAGCATATGCGCACAAAAGAATTACCAAAAACCTTACCTGCTTTTTTTTGGTTTTTTATCAAAAAACATTGGGTTTTATTTGCTTTAGTCCAGCTATTTGCTTTTGCTTGGTCGATAGACCATACATTCTGGCCCTATATTCTCATGATGCTTATCGATACCATCACCAAAATCGGCGTCGATAGATCAGAAATGTGGTCTTTATTGACTACGCCTATTTGGATGGGGATTACTTTATGGATTTGCGTTGAAATATCCTTCCGGTTATCCGGGATATTTTTAGCTAAAGTTTTACCCAGAATCGAGTCAGATGTCCGGATGGCCATGGTCAGTTATGTAGAAAAACATTCCTATAATTATTTTAGCAATAATTTTGCCGGTTCGATTGCCAATAAAATTTCCGATATGGTTCAAAGCATGGAGAGTATCCTGCGTTTGGTCATGCAGCTTTTCCTTCCGGTGGTATTGGCTTTAATCATAGCCACCGTGTTATTTGCCATGATTAACCTTTATTTTGCCTTGATCCTTGTTTCCTGGCTCATCGTGCATTTGGGAATCTCTTTAGCCTTTTCCAAAAATTGTGCCCGCTTGGCCGATGTCCACGCATTATCTCGCAGCACTCTAGCGGGTAAAATTGTGGATAGCCTGACTAATCATAATAATATCAGGCTTTTTTCACGGCATAAGTATGAAATGCAGTACCTATCCAAATTTCAGAGAGATGAGCAGCAGAAACATTGGCTCTCCTTGTGGTATATAGAGAAGATGAAATTTGCAATGGGGATTGTGACTTTCATCGGAGCAGGCATTGTCATGAACTGGTATATGCTTTATAGCTGGCAGCAAGGGAGTATAACAACAGGGGAAGTGGTATTTATTTTTAATACTTCCTGGAACATCACAATGATGGCCTGGATTGCCGCACTTGAACTTCCAACGCTCTTCAAGGAAATTGGGGTCTGCAAGCAGGCGCTCACTATCATACAAGAGCCGATTGAAATTGAAGACGACCTTCATGCAAAGCCTCTTAAAGTCACTCAAGGCATCATTACTTTTGAAAATGTCACATTCAATTATTTGCCGAACTCTAATATTTTTCAGGATAAAAATATTACAATCAACGCAGGGGAAAAAGTTGGCCTGGTAGGGTTTTCCGGTTCAGGCAAGACGACTTTTGTAAATCTGATCTTGCGTTATTTTGATGTCGAAAAGGGACGCATCCTTATTGATGGACAAGACATCGCCATGGTCACTCAAGATTCATTAAGAGAACAGATCGCTTTAATTCCTCAAGATGCTTCCCTTTTCCATCGAACTTTGGTGGAAAATGTCCGATACGGCTATTTAAATGCCACGGATGAAGACATTGTCGAAGCATTGCGTCAGGCTTCCGCCCTTGAGTTCAGCGAAAAATTACCACAAGGCTTTGACACTCTTGTTGGAGAAAGGGGGATCAAGCTTTCAGGGGGGCAAAGGCAGAGAATTGCCATCACAAGAGCCATCCTTAAAAATGCTCCTATTCTGATCCTCGATGAAGCGACCTCGGCTTTGGATTCAGTGACGGAGAAGTTAATACAAGACAGTTTGAAGATTTTAATGGAGGGACGGACCACAATCGTCATTGCACATCGCTTGTCAACATTGTCTGGAATGGATAGAATTTTAGTCTTCAAAGAAGGCAAGATTATTGAAGAAGGCACCCATGTTGAACTTCTTGAGCTGGACGGCCATTATGCCACCATGTGGAACATGCAAGCAGGCGGTTTCTTGCCTGATATGAATGAAGCCTAAGGGGGAAATAATAGGAATGCTCTTTTTTTCAGGGGTTTGACAAAACGTTCCATGGATTCATCAAAAACTGAATTGGCCACAGGCCTAAACTTTAAAATTGATCTTCCCGAAAAAACATTGAGTGTCCCAAGTTTAAATCGTTTTTTCAGCCTCGGGATCTTAACATTGTATAGAAAATCTTCGGTTCTGAAGTAATAATGGTTGATTCTCAATATCTTCATAGACAAATGGACGGCCTCGCCATTGTCGTGATAGGCGCAAAAGTGTGGGTTTAGGCTGCACTTGGTCAACTGCGGCTGCACGATGGATTTTCCAAATCTGTTGGCAGGATGTTTTGTTGGTGCCCGATAGACCAGCTTATCGATCATCAATTGGCCTTCTTTCAAATGGTCTACATTTGAAGTTCCGAACATTTGCCACATGATATATATCCCTGGGTTGGATTTACATTTTTCTAAAGTTGTTTTCAAAGAATGGCGGGTCATAGGAGTGATAAATTCGTCAGTATCGATGATCGCTAGCCATTCGATCTGATCTTCTTTTGCAAGCCTTAAAGCATGGTTGTAGAGGATAGTTTGATGCCAACCCTCGAACGCTTCGTGCGGATAGTCGAAAAGCTCCACGATGCCTCTGGAAATATAGGGCTGCAGGACTGACATGTAATCATCATCACTGAGATTATTGTATAAATAAAAATGATCGACCCCAATCATACGGTGAAATTCAATCCATTCTTTCAGCCAAGAAGCTTCATGTTGAAAAACACAACAAATGGCGATAGAGCAAGGTTTTTCTAGCTTCAGATTGTCCTTATAGGGCAAAATTGGAGTTGCCCATGCTGATAAATAAACAAAGAGATTAACCAGCAGCATAAAAATAAGTTTATTACTTGTCATAGATACCTCCAGCAGATAACTCTTAATTTAAGGAACATCTAATCTGAAAACTCTTTTTTTAAGGGGCTTGATAAAACGTTCCATTGTATCATCAAGAACGGAATTTGCGACAGGCCTAAACTTTAAAATCGTTGTATCCGAGCAAACATTATTTGTCCCAAGCTGAAACCGCTTCCGAATCCTTGGGATCTTAACGTTGTGCAGAAATTCTTCAGTTCGGAAGTAATAATGGTTGATCCTCACTATCTTAATAGGCAAATCAATTCCGAAGGCTTTGTTGTGAAAGGTGCATTCGTGAGGGCTAATGGATCGTTTGGTCAATTGCGGTTGCACGATTGGTTTTACAAATATGTTGGCATGTTCTTTTTCTGGGGCCCGGTAGACCAATTGCTCGATCATCAACTGGCCTTCTTTCAAATGGTCTACATTTGAAGTACCGAACATGAGCCACTGGATAGATACCCCTGGAAAAAATTTATATTGTTTTAAAACTTTTTTCAAAGAATTGCAATCCATTGGAGTGATAAATTCGTCCGTGTCGATGATCGCCAGCCATTCGATCTGATCTGCTTTTGCGAGCTTTAAAGCATGGTTGTAAAGGTGGATTTGATGCCTTTGATCGAACGATTCATGCGGATAGTCGTAGAGTTCTACAATGCCTTTGGAAATATAGGGTTGCAGGACTGACAGATAATCATCATTGCTGAGATTGTTGTATAAATAAAAGTGCTCGACCCCAATCATACGATGAAATTCAATCCATTCTTTCAGCCAAGCGGCTTCATGCTGAAAAACACAACAAATTGCAATTAGACCAGGTTTTTCTATCTTAAGATTGTCCTTATAGGGTAGGATCTGCGTGGCCCATGCTGGTAAATAGACAAAGAAATTAACCAGCAAGATAAGAATAAATTTATTGTGATTCATGTGCACCTCTAGCGTTTCAGTTTGCTTTTGTTCGTTATAAAAATCTTTGTCAGCAAGTATATAATTTATAGAAATTTGATTATTTGTACATATTTTTTTTGTAGTTGGAAAAGATGAAATTAAAACTTGTCGTTTTGTATATAGGGATTTTCGTTATGGTTTCCGGGGTTCATTTAGGGTTTTCTTCACAATTATACCACTGCCATTTGGAGAACTTTCAATCCAATCAAGCCCTCATAGAATGGCAAGAAGAATGCCCAATTCTATTTTCAGAACTTATTGTGTCTTGGAATGCCTTAAGGCCTTTAAAAGGAGAATATGCCATTTATGTTTGTTTAAAAACAGATGATTGGTCTTCATGGCTTTTGTATGCAATTTGGGGTGGCAATGGACAAAAAAGCTTCTCTGCAAAATCCCAGGATTCTTACGTGCAAGTTTATCAAGATGCTGTTGAAACTCTCGATCAAAGAAAGGCAAGGGCCTTTAAAATCAGAGTGGAAGCGTTGGAAGGTGCAGATCTAAGGCAATTTCATTCATTGCATGCTTGCACAACAGATTTGCAAGCGTTGAATTGTTGCTCTCAAGTTAATGCCGATGCTTCTATAAGTTTAAAAGTCGCCGGGATTTCTCAGATGACATTGCAGCACCAAAGGTGCAAGGATATGTGTTCTCCAACATCTACTACAGCTGTTGTGCGATATCTGAAAAGCGATCCGTTAATTAATCCCGTGGAATTTGCCCGGCTTGCGCATGATGATGGCTTTGATATTTACGGCAACTGGGTCTTCAATGTTGCACAGGCTTATACATATCTGGGTAGGAAGTGGCAATGTTTCGTGGCAAGATTGTCTGGTTTCGATGATATTTATAAAAATTTGTCTGAGGGAACTCCTGTTGTCATTAGTATAAGAGGCCCATTAAAGGGAAGCCCTTTACTTTACAAGTCCGGACATTTGATTGCGATCATAGGCTTTGACTCTGAAACAAATGAAGTGTTATGCATGGATCCGGCTTTTTCTTCCGATGAAAATACAATCGTGCGCTATGCTTTAGATGATTTGATGAAAGCCTGGGGGCGTCGCCTAAATATTGCTTATATGTTCAATCAATTAGAAATACCTTTGCGCCTCTGTGCCTTTGCGCCTTTGCGTTGAATCTCACGTTGCCTCACAATCGTGTGGTAATGTGAGATTCAACGCAAAGGCGCAAAGGCACAGAGGCGCAAAGGTAAGGGTTTAATAAGATTTGGCGAAAACGGCATCTAACGTTGCTTTTTTTCCAGTTAAGATGCACTTCCCTTCGGTTCCGGATTGCTTGATGGGCAAGCAGCGAATGGAAACTTTCAAATCGTCTAGCATTTTTTCGGTTTCTTCGTCGCCGCACCATTTTGCTAAGACAAAGCCCCCGTGTATTTCCGGTTTATCCATATTTTTGGGAGTGAAGAACTGTTTCAACTCCTCTAGCGTGGTAAGATCGCGCCGGATATTAGCTTCCTGGTATTGCTTGGCTATTTGATAATAGTTTGTTTGCATAGCCTCCAATAAGGCTATCACTTCAATGGGAAGTTGATCCAAGTGTATTTGTGCCTTCTCTTTGTGAGGCCTATCTCTTCTTGTGACCATGACTGAATTTGATTCGATATCTTTTGGGCCCACTTCAATGCGCAAAGGAACGCCTTTTTTAATCCATTCCCAGTTCTTTTCTCCGCCGCGTTTATCCCGTTTGTCAACAAATACGCTTAATGGTCTGCCAAAGAAAAGACATTTCTTGAGAGTTTCTGCAATGAAATCGCAGGTGTTAAAAATCCGGTCCTGCATTTCAGGTTTAGGAACGACAGGTACGATAACGATTTGCTTGTGGGCTATTCTGGGAGGTAACCGGAGTCCATCATCATCTGAATGGGCCATGATCAAAGCGCCTATCATCCGAGTTGTCATCCCCCAAGAAGTCGTATAAGCATACTGGGTTTTGCCATCTTTATCGCTGAATTTAATTCCGGACCCTTTAGCAAAATTTTGTCCCAGGTAATGCGAGGTTCCCGCTTGCAAGGCTTTACGGTCCTGCATCATGGCTTCAAGGGTGAAAGTGCTTACCGCCCCCGGAAAACGTTCTCCGGGCGATTTTTCACCTAATATCACAGGGATGGCCAAAATTTCCTCAACGAATTCCCGGTAAACTTCCAGCATTTTGTAAGTTTCCTCGACAGCTTCTTCTTCAGAAGCATGGGCCGTATGCCCTTCCTGCCATAGGAATTCTGTCGTTCTCAAAAAGATTCTAGGACGCATTTCCCAGCGGACGACATTTGCCCACTGATTAATCAGGAGGGGAAGGTCTCGATATGATTCTATCCAGCGTGAGAAGGATTCCCCAATGATGGTTTCAGATGTGGGACGCACGATGAGGGGTTCTTCCAATTCTCCTGTGGGGACCAACCTGCCATTTCGTTCTTCCAGGCGATGATGTGTGACGACAGCGCATTCTTTGGCAAAGCCTTCCACATGTTTCGCTTCTTTTTCCAAATAACTTAGCGGAATAAAAAGTGGGAAATAAGCGTTTTCATGGCCAGTCCTTTTAATTTTTTCATCCAATTGCCGCTGCATGCTCTCCCAAATCCCATAGCCCCAAGGCTTTATGACCATGCAGCCTCTAACGGGGGAATTTTCAGCCATGTCTGCAGCTTTAATCACTTGTTGAAACCATTCTGGATAGTCTTCCTCTCGTGTCGGAGTGATCGCTGTTTGTTCCTTATGATGAGACATAATAATGGTGCCCTCTAAATCTTAAAGATTAAAGGGTACAATATTCTTGATTAATTTTCCAGCCATTGATTGACAAAAACTCAACGACGTTTTTTGATGGGGTCATCTTATATTGAGTATTAAACAATGCGCTATATTCCCATTCTTATTATTATAATCATTGCCATCTTAGTTTATGCCATGGGATGGACCAATTATCTGTCATTGGATGAACTGAATAAACACCATGTCAATTTGAAATCTTGTATTGCATCCCATACTATTTTAGCCCCCTTGATTTTCATTGTTATTTATATCTTTCTAACGATGCTAGCACTGCCGATCGACACATTTTTGACTCTATTAGGCGGTTATTTATTTCCGGAACCTTATTCTTTGATCTATGTAACCATCGGAGCATCCACAGGGGCCACTTGTTTATTTCTTGCAGCAAAAACCGCCTTTGGAGATTTGTTTTTTAAATGGGCCGGCCCGTTTTTGAAAAAAATGGAAAAAGGTTTTCAAGAAAACGCTGCAAGCTATATTCTTTTTTTGAGGATCATTCCGATCTTTCCATTTTGGTTAGCCAATTTATCCCCAGCATTCTTTGGGGTCCCTTTATTCACATATTATTGGGCTACACTGGTAGGTGTCATCCCATTTGCATTTGTTGTCACCTATGCGGGGGCAGGGTTAAGTGTTATTATGGATGCGCATCAAGAGTTGACGTTCGAGAAAATATTTAATCACAATATCAAAATCGCTTTGATTGGATTAGGTGTTTTGTCCCTTTTGCCTATTTTGTATAAACACTTCTTCAGAAATCAACAAACTTGACTTAATCAACGTTCTTGTAAGCTGTCCGAAAGGTCATTTCAAAAAAAACGTCCCGAAGAAAGAATTGTTTCTCAATCATGGTTACAGGACAAATCCCTATCATCGAATTGCAAAGATAGACTTGAGCGTCCCCGGGGATTTCATTTGCTCTCACAAAATTAATATTCAATTGATTTTTTTTAGCAGCTTCTATGACTTTTTCCAGAGAAACCCCAAAATAATACGATAATTTTGGATCAGGAATGAAGATCTGATCCCCCATCCTCCAAAAGATGTTGGCGAAAGCCGTTTCAAGGATAAACCCTTCCGCATCCCTAACAAGACATTCATCAAATCCATTGTTCAAACCATGCTCTTTGATTTGCAATCTTTCCAGATAAGCCAAGCTTTTTATTTTAGCTGTAGTTGAGCATAAAGCATAGGGATATAGGCCTAAATAAAGGGGGCTGTACGAGCTGCCTGTATAGGGTTTGAGAGTTATAATCAACTGTCCTGTGCGTTGAGATGCAAGGCGTAAATTTTCTTCATTCCCTCCTGTGAGGAGGATTTTTAAACGCCAGATCCCTTGATCTGCCCGGTTTTTTATAATCAGTTCTTCGATCCAGGCTTTATTCACAATCAAAGGAACAATGCCTAACAAACGGCATTGTTTCTCTAAGTTCTTCAAATGTCGGTCTAAGGATTCAATCGCGCCATTCTCGACTCGAATGGTGGTAAATATCCCATCTCCAAACAAAAAGCCCCGATCTCGAATGGGGATTTTGACATAGATTT